>Ga0310786_10003608_pt1 | contig 22366 bp, 21 predicted proteins | sample AusTroGonzalo_MG_FD_203881 | JGI IMG/M metagenome (GOLD analysis project Ga0310786, IMG submission 203881) | Bovine rumen microbial communities from tropical cattle in Woodstock, Queensland, Australia - Gonzalo_03 (v2) (version 2) | ecosystem: Host-associated > Mammals > Digestive system >...
TCGACCATCTCAAGTGCTGTCTGCTCAGACAGACCTGAGAACTCGATGCCTTCGCCGATGTTCATGAGGAAATCGTAGAAGTCGGCTGTGGAGTCGCCCTCGATGAGCCAATCCTCTCCGTCCTTGCTGAGCTCGAATCTGAACTCCTCTTCGACAGTGTCATCGATGTCTTCGATAGCATCAATGAACTCATCGAATGAATAACCTTCGTCAGCGATCGAATCGAGATCGGGCATCGTGAATACGACGGATGCCGCAGCGGAATCCTTCTTCACTTCGATGTCTTCGAACTCGAATTCTGACGCTGCCAGAACTGCACCTACAAGCTCAGCCTGCTGCTCAGGTAATTCGTTCTCGACAAAGAAATCTTCGCCGTCAACAACGAGCTTCGAGGACTTGCTGTATTTCGCGTCCCGGATGTAGTTGATGTACTGTGTGGTAACTTCCTCTACCGCTTCCTTGTCCTTGCCTCCGAGCAGACTGCATCCGCTCAGTGAAAGCGCTAACAAAGAAGCCGCAGTAACAGTACTTACGAACTTTCTAGTGTTCATATCTATCACCTTGCCTTCCTTATAATAAGCCTTATTATAAATGAATTTTGATAAAAATCACACGTATATGTCATACCGCATGAATTTTATGTGCTAATATCCTTCTCTATGAATATCAGATCACGAATCGGTACAAAAGATTTCTATAAGATGGTGCTCGGTATATCAGTCCCCATGATCATCCAGAACGGACTGACTAACTTCGTGAGCCTTCTTGATAATCTCATGATCGGAGGCGTTGGTACTAACGCCATCTCCGGTGTTGCCATCGCCAACCAGCTGATGTTCGTCTTCTGGCTTCTCATGTTCGGAGCCACGGCAGGCGTCGGTATCTTTACCGCGCAGTTTTACGGCAAGGGCGATACGAAAGGCGTTCGTGATACATTCCGCTTCAAGATCATCGCCAACACTGTACTCGCGCTGGTCGCAGGCGTCGTCTATTACCTGCTGGCTCCTACGATGGTGTCGTGGTTCCTTAAAGGTGACGGCACTCCCGAGGATGCTGCGCAGACACTTGAGATCGGTGTCGACTACATAAACATAATCATCGCGAGCCTTGTTCCTATCGGCTTAAGTTACGCTTATTCCGGCACCTTAAGAGACACGGGTAATACCAGAGTTCCCATGGTCGCCACTATGGTAGCGATCTTCGTTAACCTTGCAGGAAACGCCGTACTCATCTACGGTCTGTTCGGACTTCCCGCGATGGGCGCTAACGGCGCTGCTGTCGCTACAGTAGTGTCACGTTATGTCGAGCTTCTCGTACTCATGATCTACACGGGCACGCACTCAGCTGCGAATCCGTTCATCATCAGTGCTTTTCGAAGTTTCCGCATGCCGCTCAAGCTTGTGTCTCAGTTTATCCTGAAGTCCCTGCCTCTCATGGCGAACGAGACCCTCTGGGCGTTCGGCATGACGGTGCTCAACCAGTGCTACTCTTTCCGAAGCCTCGATGCTGTAGCTGCAGTTAATATCGAGCAGACGCTGTGGAATCTCATGACGGTTGCTTTTATAGCAGTGGGCGAGTCCATCGGTATCGTAGTAGGACAAAGACTCGGTGCCGGCGAGGTCGAGGTGGCCAAGGACTATGCCATCAAGATGCGTGACCTCACGGTCGTATTCGCGGCTGCCTGCGGAATCATCATGATGATGCTCGCGCCCTTCTTCCCGATGTTCTACAACACCACGAATGAGGTCAGATCGCTCGCGACTACCCTGATAGTTCTGTCGGGTATTGTCATGCCGCTGATGGCCTTCACTCACGCGTCCTACTTCATCATAAGATCCGGCGGAAACACGCTGATCACTTTCATCTTCGACTGCGGTTACACGTGGCTTATCGTCGTGCCGCTCGCGTACTGCTTAAGCCGCTTCACTAATGTCAGCGTGCCCGTCATGATGTTCGCGGTACAGTGGGCTGAGCTCATCAAGTGCACGATGGGACAGATCATGGTAAGAAGCGGAATCTGGGCGAAGAATATCGTCCGAGACTGAGTTAGAATAGAAAGAAAACGGAGGTTCCATATGAACGAAGTATATGAATTCATCAAGTCTGCACAGACATACTATCTTGCTACAGTTGATGGCGATCAGCCCAGAGTAAGACCGTTCGGTACCGTTGATGTTTTTGAGGATAAGCTCTATATCCAGACAGGCAAGATCAAGGCCGTCAGCAAGCAGATCCAGGCTAACCCGAAGGTCGAGTTGTGCGCATTTAAGGACGGCACATGGCTTCGTCTTTCCGGCGAGCTCGTAAGAGATGATCGCGTCGAGGCCAAGGCTCATATGCTTGCCAACTACCCCGAGCTTCAGGCTATGTATTCAGCAGAGGACGACAACACAGAGGTTCTCTACTTCAAGAATGCGACCGCTACATTCTCTTCATTCACAGCCGCTCCGAGGACAGTAAACTTCTGATACCCGATTATATTTGTTGAAATTTTTTCAAAAAGATAAACATTTTATAAAAGGTTTTGGGAAAGCCCCAAAGCTCCCTTAATGCGTGATATTCTTTTAACTACATACAAAGGCGATAGAGGAGTTTGTATATGGCTAAGAAGAAAGACAAATACGAGGCGCTGAAGCTGGATAATCAGCTCTGCTTCCCTCTTTATGCGGCATCAAGAGAAATCATTAACATGTACACTCCGATCCTCTCCGAGATCGGACTTACATACACGCAGTACATAACATTCATGGCACTGTGGGAGAACGACGGCATGACCGTCGGAGACCTCGGCAAGAGACTCTTCCTTGATACAGGTACTCTGACTCCCATGCTCAAGAAGCTCGAGCTTCAGGGTTATCTCACCAGAGAGAGAAGCTCCGAGGACGAGCGAGTAGTTATCGTTAAGCTCACCAAGAAGGGCTACGACTTAAGAGAAGAGTGTCTCGACGTCCCGAAGAAGATGAGCGCCTGCGTTAACCTCTCCCTCGAGGATGCAGCCGATCTTTACCGCCTCCTGTATGTCCTCCTCGGCGGAACGGCTTAATTAGATTAATCAGACAATTTCAATACCTTCCGTATCGCCGGTCCTCAGATCGGCGATACTTCGTTCTATGGCAATTCTTATCAGAGTATTTAAGTCTTCTGAAGGAAATACATATTCGTTGTTAAGCCTTAGAAAGATTACATCCTTATTCTCTTCGAACCCCGCTCTGATATACTTACGCCTTCGTTCTTCTGCATGATCGTAATAATCGTCTGCATCCATCATGCCGTCGAGCTCTAATGCTATTGGTTTATCGATGTAAGGAACGTAGAAGACCACATCCGGATAGAAGGTGTATTTGCCGAACCGGAAGCAGATTTCCGTCTTCCAGATGAATCCAAATTCTTCTATCTCTTTGACCGCAAGTAATTCATTCTTCGATCTGAGAGTCTGGCCTTTGTAGACAATCGGATTCTTGGCCTGATATTTATTCTGATTAGGTTCTGATTCCATGAACTGCCTGGTCTGAATCCCGCAGAATCTGGTCTTTCTAAGCGGGAATTTGATAACCTCCGGCTCCCCGATGTAATTCATGTGCCACCGGGCAAGCAGTTTATCCATCTCGGCTTCTGCCTTTATCCGCTCTTCTAATAAGACTTTATAGCTTTTACCCCTCCTTGTCCTGAGGAAATACCTTCTCATGCTATAAGAAGTCACCTTGGGATTCTTCGAATCATAAGTAATAATGGCAACTTCGCGCTTTTGATAAGTGCCGATCCACCCCTTAGGCAATTCTTTTAATCTGTATTGCAGATAAGAAATCCGTAATTGTAAAACCATCTTCTCATTCATACCCCTAGCCTATCAGCCTCTCATTCCTGATAGACCGACAATTCTCGACAAAAAACGACAAAATCCGACAATCTGAATGGGCTTAACAAAAAACAACTATAAAAAACCTCAAAAACAACTAGGTAACCTAGTCGTTTTACCTAGTCGTTTTGCAAAAATCCTATTTACAAACTGTGCTTTACTGTGGTAAATTACCGCCATAAAGTAAACCGTTGATGCGGAGATAAAGATAATAAACGCCTTTACAGAGAGCCTGTGGTGCTGAGAGTCAGGCAGGAAACGGATTATCAAATGGACCGCTGAGGGCGCAGTCAAATGCTGCGACGGCAGGCACCGTTAACAGCCGGGGATATGATGGTATCCTGCTTAAGAGTACGGTAACCCGTAAATCAAGGTGGCACCGCGGATAATGTAATTATTCGTCCTTGACAGAAGTAATTCTGTTGAGGGCGTTTTCTTTTGCCCTCAAGGAGAAAAAGGAGGACAAACAAATGCAGATCAGACCTACTATCGAAGAGGTTAGAAAGATCGCAGCGACCGGCAAGTACGATGTACTGCCCGTAAGCGTCGAGATCTTATCCGACTTCACAACTCCGATCGAAGCATTGAAGATTCTGAAGAACGCTTCAGACCACGTCTATATGCTCGAGTCGGCTCAGGCTAATGAGACATGGGGACGCTACACATTCTTGGGCTACAACCCCAGAGAGCTCATCACCTGCAAGGACGGCATCTTAGAGATCGGAAACGAGAAGATCGAGACCAAGGATCCTTCCGCTGAATTAAGAAAGATCATGGCGGGTTACAAGAGCCCCAGGTTCGATTACCTCCCTCCTTTCGCAGGCGGTCTCGTAGGTTATTTCTCATACGACTACCTGACATACAGCGAGCCCACAGCCAAGTGCGATGTTGAAGACGAAGAGGGATTCAAGGATGTTGACCTCATGCTCTTCGATAAGGTAATCGCATTCGATAACTTAAAGCAGAAGATAATCATCATCGAGAACATGAAGCTTAACGAAGGCGACGACGGTTATAACCGCGCAGTCGAGACATTGCATAAGCTCACAGACCTTCTCCATAACGGAGAGAAGATCGAAGAGAAGGGCGGCAAGCTTCTGGGCGACGTTACACCCCTGTTCGAGAAGGATGCATTCTGCGAGATGGTAGAGCGCGGCAAGCACCACATCAAGGAAGGCGATATCTTCCAGATCGTTCTGTCCAACAGACTTTCCGCACCGTTCGAGGGTAGCCTTCTTAACACATACAGAGTATTGAGAACGATCAACCCCTCCCCTTACATGTTCTATTTCTCAGGAACAGATGTAGAGGTAGCGGGTGCTTCTCCCGAGACTCTCGTAAAGCTTCAGGACGGCATACTTCACACATTCCCTCTTGCAGGTACAAGACCGAGAGGAAAGACACCCGAAGAGGACAAGGCACTCGAGGAAGAACTGCTTCAGGACGAGAAGGAACTTGCTGAGCACAACATGCTCGTAGACCTCGGAAGAAACGACCTCGGCAAGATCAGCAAGTTCGGCACAGTTGAAGTCGAGAAGCTTCACTCCATCGAGAGATACTCACACGTAATGCACATCGGCTCCACTGTAAGAGGAGAGATCACTGAAGACCACGACGCTTTCGATGCGATCGAGGCAGTGCTCCCCGCAGGTACACTCTCCGGTGCGCCTAAGATCAGAGCGTGCCAGCTTATAGGCGAACTCGAGAACAACAAGCGCGGCATCTACGGCGGCGCGATCGGCTATATCGACTTCGCAGGCAACATGGATACATGTATCGCGATCAGACTCGTGTTCAAGAAGAACGGCAAGGTCTTCGTAAGATCCGGCGCCGGCATCGTGGCTGACTCCGATCCCGAGAAGGAATACCAGGAGTGCCTTAATAAAGCGAGAGCATCACTCAAGGCTCTCGAGCTCGCACAGGAGGATGAATTATGATCCTGCTTATAGACAACTACGACAGCTTCTCATACAACCTCTACCAGCTTGTTGGAGCTATCGACCCCGACATCAAAGTAATCAGAAACGATGAGCTCACGGTAGATGAGATCAGAGCTTTAACCCCCGACCGAATCATCCTCTCACCCGGTCCCGGAAGGCCTGAGGATGCAGGCGTCATAATCGACGTCGTTAAGCAGCTCGGCAAGGACTTCCCGATACTCGGCGTGTGCTTGGGCCACCAGGCTATCTGTGCGGCATTCGGCGCGACGATCACATACGCGAAGGAGCTCATGCACGGCAAGCAGTCCGTGGTAAGATTTGACGGCAGATGTAAGCTTTTCGACGGGATACCGTTAGGCAAGGTCGCGAGGTATCACTCGCTCGCAGCTGACCCCGAGACCATCCCCGACGAGCTCATGGTAACGGCACTCACGGAAGACGGAGAAGTAATGGCGGTACAGCACAAGGAGTACAAGATCTACGGCGTGCAGTTCCACCCCGAATCGATAATGACACCCGACGGCAAGAAGATGTTAACCAATTTCATTAAGGAGGCATAAGACAATGATTAAGGAAGCAATCGCAAAGATCGTAAACAAAGGTGACCTCACATACGACGAGGCATTCACAGTAATGAACGAGATCATGAACGGAGAGACGACGCCTACACAGAACGCCGCTTTCCTCGCAGCACTCTCCACTAAGAGCGCTAGAGCAGAGACAAGAGACGAGATCGCAGGCTGCGCTGCTGCCATGAGAGATCACGCTACTCCCGTTGAGACAGGCATGGATATCTTCGAGATCGTAGGTACAGGCGGAGACAACGCACAGAGCTTTAACATCTCCACTACTTCCGCACTCGTTGCTGCAGCAGGCGGCATGAAGGTTGCTAAGCACGGTAACAGAGCTGCTTCTTCCAAGTGCGGTACAGCTGACTGCCTCGAGGCATTGGGCGTCAACATCAACCAGAGCCCCGCACGCTGTGTAGAGCTGCTCAAGGAAGTCGGCATGTGCTTCTTCTTCGCACAGAAGTATCACACATCCATGAAGTACGTCGGCCCCATCCGTAAGGAGCTCGGCTTCAGAACAGTATTCAATATCCTTGGCCCCCTCACGAACCCCGGCAAGCCTACAATGCAGCTTCTCGGTGTTTATGACGAGTACCTCGTAGAACCCCTGTCACAGGTTCTCGTAAGCCTCGGCGTTAAGCGCGGCATGGTAGTTTACGGCCTCGACAAGCTCGACGAGATCTCCATGAGCGCACCTACTAAGATCAGCGAGATCCGCGACGGCTGGTACAAGACATACACGATCACACCTGAGGACTTCGGGTTCACACGCTGCACTAAGGATGACCTTAAGGGCGGCGATCCTGCTGAGAATGCAGCTATCACTATCGACATCCTCAAGGGTGCGAAGGGACCTAAGCGCGACGCAGTTCTCATGAACGCAGGCGCGTCCCTCTACATCGGCGGCAAGGCTGAGACTTTCGCTGACGGCATCAAGCTTGCAGCTCAGATCATCGACTCCGGCAAGGCTCTCGAGATACTCAATAAGTTCATCGAAGTAAGCAACCGTCCCGAGGCAGAAGCATGACGATCTTAGACCAGCTTGCAGACTACGCACGCGAGCGCGTAGCCATAGCGAAAAGCTCACGCCCTCTCGAGGACGTTAAGCGTGAAGCTCTGTCGCTCCCCAAGGGTGACTTCGCCTTCGAGAAGGCTCTCAAGAAGCCGGGACTGTCGTTCATCTGCGAGTGCAAGAAGGCATCCCCGTCTAAGGGCATCATCGCAGAGGACTTCCCTTACCTTGAGATCGCGAAGGAATACGAGGCTGCGGGTGCAGACTGCATCTCTGTTCTCACAGAGCCTAAGTGGTTCCTCGGAAGCGACGCTTACCTTAAGGAGATCACTTCTAATGTAAGCACGCCGTGCATCAGAAAGGACTTCACTGTAGACGAATACATGATCTACGAGGCGAAGCTCCTCGGCGCATCTGCAGTGCTTCTCATCTGCTCGATCTTAAGCGAAGAACAGGTCAAGGAGTACATCGGAATCTGCGATGAATTGGGACTTTCCGCACTCGTCGAGACACACGATGAGGAAGAAGTCGCGATGGCAGTAAGAGCAGGCGCGAGAATAATCGGTGTAAATAACCGTAACCTCAAGGACTTCTCTGTCGACACAGGTAACAGCGTAAGGCTCAAGCAGCTCGTAGGAGACGACGTTATCTTCGTATCTGAAAGCGGCGTTAAGAATGCTGATGATGTCGCTGCACTGAAGAAGGCCGGCGTCGATGCAGTACTCGTAGGCGAGGCTCTCATGCGAGCAGAAGATAAGAAGGCAATGCTCGAATCATTCAGGAGTGCGACATGACGAAGATCAAGTTCTGCGGACTTACACGTATCGAAGATATCGAAGCGGCAAATGAATTGAAACCCGACTATGTAGGCTTCGTGTTCTGGCCCCGAAGCAAGCGTCTCGTGACGCGCGGGCAGGCGGCTGAATTAAAGGCTGCTCTCGACCCCGCGATCAAGGCGGTCGGCGTGTTCGTAGACGAGGATATCGAAGTTGTAAAGTCGCTTCTTGATGATGGTATAATCGACATCGCTCAGCTTCACGGCAATGAGGATGAGGATTATATAAACGAACTGAAGAACAAGTCAGGCAAGCAGGTCATCAAGGCCTTCAAGATAAGAAGCGAAGATGACTTGAAACTTGCCGAAGAAAGTTCCGCTGATATGGTCTTACTCGATTCAGGAATGGGAACAGGAAAGACATTTGACTGGGACCTGATAGGAAGCGTTAGTAAATCATATTTCCTCGCAGGAGGACTCGGGGTCGACAATGCAGAAGAAGCTGTAAGAAAGCTTCACCCCTACGCACTTGATGTGAGTTCGGGAATAGAGACAGACGGAGTAAAAGATGAGATGAAGATGGCGGCCTTCGCGAACGCTGTCAGAAAGGAACAATAACATGACTAATCCTAACGGAAGATTCGGTATCCACGGCGGACAGTATATCCCCGAGACGCTGATGAATGCGGTCATCGAACTCGAGGAAGCTTATAACAAGTATAAGAACGATCCTGAGTTCCAGGCAGAGCTCACAGAGCTGTTCAACGAGTACGCAGGCAGACCTTCAAGACTCTACTACGCAGAGAAGATGACGAAGGACTTAGGCGGTGCGAAGATCTATCTTAAGAGAGAGGATCTTAACCACACAGGTGCACATAAGGTTAACAACGTATTGGGCCAAGCACTGCTTGCGAAGAAGATGGGCAAGACAAGACTCATCGCAGAGACGGGCGCAGGCCAGCATGGTGTAGCAACGGCTACCGCAGCTGCGCTTTTCGGTATGGAGTGCGTTGTATTCATGGGCGAAGAGGACACGAAGAGACAGGCTCTTAACGTGTACCGCATGAAGCTTCTCGGTGCCGATGTAATTCCGGTTAAGTCAGGAACGGCTACGCTCAAGGACGCCGTGTCTGAGGCGATGCGCGAGTGGACTTCACGAATCTCCGATACACACTACTGCTTAGGTTCAGTCATGGGGCCTCATCCCTTCCCGACTATCGTAAGAGATTTCCAGGCTGTAATCAGTAAAGAGATCAAGGAGCAGATGTTGCAGAAGGAAGGCAGACTTCCTGATGCAGTTATCGCTTGCGTAGGCGGCGGCTCCAACGCGATCGGAAGCTTCTATAACTTCATCGAGGATAAGGACGTTAAGCTCATCGGCTGCGAGGCTGCAGGAAGAGGAATCGATACATTCGAGACGGCAGCTACGGTCAACACGGGAAGGCTCGGAATCTTCCACGGCATGAAGTCTTATTTCTGCCAGGACGAGTACGGCCAGATCGCTCCTGTTTATTCGATCTCCGCGGGTCTCGACTACCCCGGAATCGGACCCGAGCACGCACATCTGCACGACATCGGAAGAGCAGAGTATGTACCCGTAACTGACGAGGAAGCAGTACAGGCTTTCGAGTACCTTGCGAAAACAGAGGGCATCATTCCCGCGATCGAGTCTGCACACGCAGTTGCATATGCAAGAAAGCTCGCACCCACGATGAACAAAGACCAGATCATTGTAATCACGATCTCCGGCAGAGGCGATAAGGACTGTGCTGCCATCGCCCGCTACAGAGGGGAGGATATCCATGAGTAAGATAGCCAATGCATTCAAGAACGGAAAGGCATTCATCCCTTTCATCACATGCGGTGACCCCGACCTCGAGACGACTGCCAAGGTAGTACGCGAGGCTGTTAAGAACGGTGCTGACCTGGTAGAACTCGGCATCCCTTTCTCGGATCCGACTGCTGAGGGACCTGTAATCCAGGGCGCGAACTTAAGAGCTCTTAACGGCGGTGTCACAACAGATAAGGTGTTCGACCTCGTGCGCGAGCTGAGAACAGATGTTGAAGTCCCCATGGTCTTCATGACGTATGCGAATGTTGTTTTCTCATACGGTTCCGAGAGATTCATCTCCACCTGCAAGGAGATCGGCATCGACGGACTGATCCTGCCTGACCTCCCGTTCGAGGAGAAGGAAGAGTTCCTTCCCTTGTGCAAGCAGTATGACGTGGATCTTATCTCGCTCATCGCTCCTACTTCCGAGAACAGAATCGCCATGATCGCGAAGGAAGCTGAGGGCTTCATCTACCTCGTATCTTCACTTGGTGTTACGGGCGTTAGATCCGAGATCAAGACTGACCTCGAGTCCATCGTGGAAGTCATCCGCGCGAACACGGACACACCGTGCGCTATCGGATTTGGAATCTCCACTCCCGAGCAGGCAGCGAAAATGGCCGGCATCTCCGACGGCGCCATCGTAGGCTCAGCCATTATCAAGATCTTGGCCGAACACGGCAAGGATTCCGCGCCGTTTGTAGGCGAATACGTTAAGTCCATGAAGGACGCTATCAGATAAATCTAATTTTGCCCCCTCCCCCTGACTTGCTTTATAATTAAAGGTGAGTTCTTTGGAGGGGGATAATTATGCATACAAGAAAGATCCTGAGTATCATCACATCTTCGGCCATACTGTTAGGCACACTAAGCGGCTGCAGCCTGTTTGATTATCTTGAGAAATCTAATGTCACATCTGCTCTCCTGAAATACCTGACAGCAGTTCAAGAAGCTGACTATAACGAATCTTCAGAGCTCGTAGTCGACGGAGAGGATGCTTTCCTTCTTAATGAGATGAGCGACACCGAGGCTGAGCTTATTGCCGCCATTCAGGATGCATCTGAATATGAGATTGGAGAGATCGATGTCAGTGGCAGCTCTGCTACAGCACAGGTCATATTCACTCTCCCCGACATCGAATCGATCGCTGATGAAGGATATTCATACGATGAGTTCATCGCAGCAATCGCAGATATCGAAGATACAGTGGATGAGACTATCGAATTCGAGCTTGTTAAGGAAGACGATAAATGGTTTATCGAGGCGGATTCCACAGAGGGCCTCTGCGATTATCTGACGGAGCTCATCGCAGATCTTACGTTCGGAAGACTCACCGAGGAGAATGCACTCGAGACCGTGGATACCTTCATCACGCTGCTGTCGGAAGGCGATATAACGGGCGCCAACAACCTGCTTACGCCTAATGACAACATCTTCGTGTCTTACATAGCGATGGCGAATCTCATGCCCGGGCTGTCGGATGTACTGACGACTTACAGCAACAGACTCACATACACGTCTGAAGTTACCGAGATTACGGACGATTACATTATCGTAGAAGTAACCGGAACGGCTCCCGACATTCAGTCTGCCATCAACACCGTTCTCGATAACGAAGAGATCATGGTGCCGCTCTATGCCGATTACATCGACGGAACACTTGACGGCCAGGATGAGAACCTGCTGTTCTTCTCGATGGCGGGCACTCTCATGACATCCGTAAACGGCGTGCTCGATACGGCTCAGATGTCCCCCGTCTCCTTCATATTTAAAGTTACGGAGAACGAGGACGGCGAACTTCGCCTCGATCTGACCGGAGGCCCCGAGATCAACATCGATATGGACGACCTGTCGTCCCGCACTGAATACATCATTCCTGCGATAACGCAGCTGCTGTCGGACGGACGGATCTCGTTTGACCAGGTTCTGGAACTGCAGCAGATGTACGGAGTATAAGAGCAGAATGCACGCCTGACATCTCCGGTACTTCACAAATATATAACGGCGTTATATAATGTCTGTCGGAAACCTTAATAAAGGAGAAAACGACAATGGCAATTACAAAGGATATGCTTATCACAGACATCCTCGATCAGGATATGGAGATCGCTCAGATCCTTATGCAGAAGGGCATGCACTGCATCGGCTGCATGGCTGCAAGCGGCGAGAGCCTTGAGCAGGCTATGTACGTTCACGGCTTCACACCCGAGGACGTAGATACAACAGTAGCTGAGGTTAACGATTTCCTCGCAGCTAAGGCTTAACTGATTACAGGTTTACAAGCATAGCAAAAGGCAGTTCGTAATGAACTGCCTTTTTTGTTGTCTTTAATGATCTTCGTAGACCACGATGTTCTTGCCGTGCTGCTTGCCGTAATACATTCGTGCGTCGGCGGTCTTGATAACTTCCTCGGGGGTGCTATATCTTTCCTCATTCTGAGCGACGCCGATGGTTATCGTTACGAAGAGAGTCTTGTTGAAGAAGAATGTCGGATTGGCCTCGATACTCTTTCTTAAGTGCTCCATCCTGTCGCGCGCCTCGTCGATCTCGAGACCCTTCATGAGGACAACGATCTCTTCTCCTCCCCATCTGCAGACGTCACAGCCTTCCATCTCCTTACGGATCATAACGGTGATGTGCTTGAGGACTTCGTCACCGGCCTCATGACCATGGGAATCGTTGATGTGCTTGAAGTTATCAATATCACAGAAAGCGACGCAGAACTTGCTCGATCCTTCGTTCTTCATAAGCGAATCAACTATAGGCAGGAAACCTCTTCTGTTAAGAAGGTTCGTCAGAGCATCTTCCTTCGCATCGGATGTCAGCTGCTCATTCTTCCTCTCGAGTACATTAACCTCATGCTCGCTCGAGTAGATGTACATCGCGTTATAGAAAACCGTCGAGAATACCATGGCAAACGCAGAATAGATTACGAGGAACAGTCTCGCGGAAGGCTCGATATCGTAGACCGGTTCCACATTACTGAAGCGGATATAAAGTGCGATGAACACTGCGAAGTTCAACACGAGCATGACCGCCACGCTGAGCCTCTTGGATCCCTTAAACAGGTAAGATCCGAAGTATATGATTATCGGCACGATAGAGAACAGGAAACAATATGTTCCGCAGCGAAGACCGATATAGTATGTGGATATCACGGTATAAAGCGTAACTTCCAAAACGATGCTTACATACGCCGGCATGATGAGACCGAATCTGCACAGGATGAAACAGAAGATGTAAACAACTACGCTCAATATGTTGAAGAGCATCAGAGGCATTACGCCCGTTAACGCCATGAACAACAGCAAACCGGCATGAACAAGACCCATGACTCCGACCGTGAACGCGAAGCTGTTCTTAACCAGAAAGCCAAAAGTCTTACTTAAAGTATCCTGTTGTACCGCCGTGTTATTCATTGCCTTCATTAAACATATTAAGAAAGTGGGTATGCTTCATTATACATCAGCATAATTGACTAATTTGGAAACATATGATAAATTCGCCGTGTAATTCCCATGAGGGAGTAGCGAGCGCTTTATGCGTAGCAAGTCAACATCCTGGCGTTAACGTCTGGCTTGTTTTAAATCGCGAGACTCATGTATAGCTGATGAACTATGCATGATGTCGTATATGTTTTGAGATTATGACCCAAGTATAGTTCCGCTCTACTTGGGTCTTTTGTTTGGAAGATTCAGGGAATTCAAGAAAAAATATGCCGGGAGGACAGAAAAATGGCAGACAATTTCTTGGAGATCAAAGACTTACGCAAGAGCTTCGGCACAGGCGAGGCTCGGCAGGACGTCCTGAGGGGCATGGACTTCACCGTGCGAAAAGGTGAGTTCTGCGTACTGTTAGGACCGTCGGGCTCAGGCAAGTCGACATTACTTAACATCATCGGCGGCATCGACACGCCGGACTCGGGCTACATCAGCATCAACGGCGACAAGCTCGAAGACATGAGTGAGAAGCAGCTTACGACTTATCGAAGGAAGCATCTCGGTTATGTCTTCCAGATGTACAATCTGATACCCAACCTGAACGTTAAAGAGAATATCGAGGTCGGCGCATATCTGTCTGACAACCCCCTCGATGTAGAAGAAGTAATCACCACCCTAGGTCTTCAGGACCACAAGTACAAGTATCCCAACCAGCTGTCGGGCGGCCAGCAGCAGAGAGTATCGATCGGAAGAGCTGTCGTCAAGAATCCTGACATTCTGATGTGCGACGAGCCCACGGGCGCTCTTGACTATAAGACAAGTAAAGAGATCCTCGGACTCATCGAAGACTGCAATACCAAGTACGGCAGCACGATCATCATGGTTACCCACAACGAAGCCATCAAGTATATGGCAGATCACGTAGTTAAACTTCGTGACGGCGTAGTTCGTCATAACGACATCAACGAGAAGAAGATCCCTGCTTCCGAGCTCGAGTGGTAAGGAGGCGTCGTTATGAGAAACCCGTTAGTAAAACGCATTCCGAAGGAACTTGCTTCGGATTGGCATAAGTATATTGTCATCATACTCTTCATGGTATTGATGATCAGCCTTGTATCGGGCATGTATGTCGGCCACGACAGTATGCTCGCTGCAATAGACCGTAATGTAGACGAGCTGAAGCTCGAGCACGGCTCTTTCGAGCTGTCTTCAAGGGCTTCAGAGGAGATGCTCGAGGCGCTCTCTTCCGGCGAGTTGGCTGACGTAAGGCAGTACTTCATCGACGAAGGCATGAGGGAAGCTGACGAAGAAGTTGCCGAGGCTATCGAGGAAGAGCTGAACAACCAGGTTGCGGCTGCTATCGAAGACGGAGTGCGCGCTCAGTGCGAGGCTTACGGCATCACCGATGAGGAGATGATCCAGGCGCAGATCGACACTGCCATGGAAGAGAACTTCGAAGATGCACTTGCGGAGGCACATGAGTCCGACGAGTTCCTCGAGGCTGTCGATGAAGCTTATGCAGAAGCACACCAGGCTGTCATCGATGCTGTTGACGAGGAGTGGGATGAGACCGCAGACGAGTATGGTCTTAATGATGATCACGAGGCAGTTCCCGTAACTATCTATGAACACTTCTTCTACAACGCCTCCGAGGACAACAACAACGACGGTGTCGAGGACGGCACCATCAGGATCTACAGAAGTGACTCCGAAGTCGACAAGGCGGACTTCCTCGAGGGACGCGCTCCCGAGACTGCTACAGAGATCGCCATCGACAGAATGCACGCGTCTAACGTAGGTGTCGGCATCGGCGACACGATCACGGTCGGAGGCAAGCAGTTCGAGATCGTAGGCCTCGTGTCTTACGTTAACTACCTCACGCTGCACGAGAACAATACTGACATGATGTTCGACGCTTTCAGCTTTGACGTCGCTATGGTGACGCCGGAAGCTTTCGAGGACATTAATGCGAGACTGCACTACGGCTACGCTTACTTCTATGACGAGAAGCCTGCGGACAGAAAGGCAGAGGCTGACTGTGCCGACAACTTCCTCAAGGCGCTCATAACGCAGTCTCTGGTGTACGACAACGACATCGAGGACTTCCTCCCCGAGTACCTGCGTCAGGCTTCGAACTTCGCTCCTGAAGACGTCGGTCACGACACGGCGGGCATATCCATTCTGTGCTACATCCTGATCGCGGTTATCGCGTTCATATTCGCCATCACTATCAGCAACACCATCGAAAAGGAGGCTGCCGTCATCGGTACACTCCGCACTTCCGGCTACTCCAAGGGCGAGCTTATCGTGCACTACATGTCGATGCCGATTATCGTCACTCTCGTGGGCGCCGTTCTCGGTAACATCATCGGCTACACATGGTTCATGGACGTTGCCAAGGGTCTGTACTACAACAGCTACAGCCTCCCTTCATGCACAGCTGTGATGAGCACTGAAGCTCTCATTAAGACGACTGTTATACCGCTTATATTGATGTTCTTCATCAATCTGATCGTCATCGTATATAAGCTCAGATTAAGCCCGCTTAAGTTCTTAAGACACGACTTAAGCACGATTAAGAAGGCGAAGGCAAGAAGACTGCCCTCATGGTCTTTCCTCGGAAGATTCAGATTGAGGATCGTGTTCCAGAATATGCCTAACTATGCGGTACTTGTGTTCGGTGTAATCTTCATCGAGCTGATGCTGTGCTTCGCATTCGGTCTTCCCGATTCGTTGACGCATTATGCAGACGAAGCACCTGAAATGGTATTCGCGGATTACCAGTATATGCTCATGAGATCCAAAGACAGCGACGGCGAGTATATCACTACGTCAGAGCCTACTGCCGAGATGTTCAGTTCAACCGGCCTTCTGTATCCGAAGGATATGACCGGCACTATGCAGGGCTTCGGAAGCGGCGGCGATGAGGGCGTCACTGTTTACGGTATTATTGATGACAGTGCTTATGTCGATATAGACAGCGAGATGTCTGACGACAGCATCTATATCTCCAGCTCTATGGCTGCGAAGTTCGATCTGTCTGTCGGCGATACGATCACGATGCACGAGGAGTACGGAAACAAGACTTACGAGTTCACTGTCACCGGCATCGTAGAATACGACGGCGCTATCGCAGCATTCATGCCGAACGACAACTTCAACAGAGTTTTCGACAAGAAGGAAGGTGACTTCTCCGGCTTCTTCTCACGTAACGAGATTACCGACATCGACGAGCAGGATATCGCTGCCGTGATCACGCTCAAGGATATCACCAAGGTAACCACACAGCTCATGCACTCGATGGGCGGCATGATGGAAGTATTCCAGTATGTACTTATCGTACTTGCTGCTGCACTTATCTATCTGCTCGCGAAGATCATCATCGAGAAGAACGAGAATGCGATATCTATGGTTAAGATCCTGGGATTCCAGAATGGTGAGATCGGTTCACTGTACATACTGCCGACTGCCTTCATCGTAACAGTTGTTACCCTGATCAGCCTCGGTGTCGGATACCTCCTTATGATCTATATCTTCAAGGTATTCATGTATCAGATGGACGGCTACTTCGCATTCTATATGAAGCCCGTATCGCTCGCGCTTTCTGCTCTGTATCTTCTCATAGGATACGCATTCGTATCGGTGATCGACTTTATCAGAATCAAGAAGATCCCGATGGATGTAGCGTTGAAGAGAGTTGAGTAAAGAGTAGTTTACTGAATATGCAAAAAGGACTGCTTCGGCAGTCCTTTTTGTTTGGCTGTTGAATATGTTATGGCGATTATAGTGCCGTCTTAACTGCTGCTTTTACTTCCTCCATGTCGACTGTGGGCTCAAATCTTCTGATTACATTACCCTCGCGGTCTACGAGGAACTTAGTGAAGTTCCACTTGATGTATGCCTTATCGCCGTACTTCTTATTGTTGGCGTCAGCGAACTTGTTAAGAGCTGCGTTCTTGATACCCTTACCGAAGCCCTCGAAAGGCTTCTGTGTAGCAAGATATGCGAACAGAGGATCTGCATTCTCACCGTTAACGTCGATCTTCGCGAACTGAGGAAATTCTGTACCGAACTTCAATGTGCAGAACTCGTGGATCTCATCTGCATCGCCGGGAGCCTGGTTGGCGAACTGGTTGCAGGGGAAGTCGAGGATCTCCAATCCCTTATCCTTCATCTCCTTATACATGGCTTCAAGAGGATCATAATGCGGTGTGAATCCGCATCCCGTAGCTGTATTGACGATCAGGAGAACCTTGCCCTGATACTGTGCGAGATTAACCTCATTACCCTTACGATCCTTCACTGTGAAATCATAGACTGAACTCATAGCAATTCTCCTTTCTGTTTGACTATATTATATTGTATCAAATATATTATGTCAATGCCCATATCCCTTCGTGTAATTATTATTTATCGGGATACTGTTGCCGGAGCGGTTCCGCCTGAAGCAATTCCGAATCTGACGCACAGATTGCTCCACTCGATGGAATTAATAAATCCGCTGTATACTTCGCTTCTAGGCATACCGGAGTTCATTCTCTCAAGCCAGTAAGCGCGGCCGGCAGGATCTGAAGCCCTGTCGAAGAATGTGTGATACAAGATCTCGAGGAACTCTTCATTGCTGAGAGACCTTCCCAGGAACTCCTGTGAGAAGAAGAATCCTCTGGCGATATCCGCGCCTGTAGCACCACCGGACAGCAACTGGATCCAGTGCTCTTTACCGGAAGGATCGGGGGTTCTCTGAAGAACAACTGAATAGAGTCTGTCTACAAATCCGCCGACAAGCTCGACATCTATACTGAGACCGGCAGAATATGATGCAGCCTCGCTTAAGTGGAATACCTGATCGGAACCGGTCAGAAGTTCATTACGTGTTACTCTTCCGTGAGGATAGCAGTGACTTCCGATCGGACTTACAACACCGAACTGAATAGCCCATGTGAAAGCTCCCCAGCTGTAGTAATCGATACTGCTGAAGTCATCGAACCAGTCGGTCCTTCCATAGTCGAATGCAGTACCGAATCCCATATATCCTGCGAATCTGTGAGCCATAAGAGCGAAGTCCTCGCGGCTGATCAATTCGTTAGGGCAGAAAGTATCAGAACAGATATTGGGATAACCGAAGCAGATATTGTTCGCCTGTCCCCATCTGATCGCATTAGCATAAGGTGAACCTGCTGCATCTGTGAATCTGCATGAACCTCCTACTGCGGGACTTCCTGCTAATTCGTAAAAACGCTGGATAGCTTCACCTCTGGTAACAAACTGATCGGAAGCTGCATGTCCGTCATTGGCATCGATGTAACTGTCATGTCTTTGGTTATTGCCCTGGAGACCGTTAGTGATAACATTCACGCTGTTATCTACTACGAGACAATGCGTAAGATCATTAAAGATCTCATCACTTCCGCCGTATTCGATCGTGTAAGAACGTACGGCACCAAGATGAGACTCATTAGCGTATGTACCCTGTGTATAAGTCTTTACAAGATGAGGGCAGTTGCTTATATCAAGAGTTGATATCCTGAGGCCGAACGCCTGCAGATAATATAGCTGTGTGTTGTTGGAAACATTAAGGGAAGGCAGACTCCAGTCGCAGTCGACACGAAGATCTGCAAGTCTCGGATTATTACTGATGTTAAGCGATGTAAGTCCTGAGTTATAGCCGCATACAAGATACATAAGATTCGGCTGGTTACTCAAATCAAGACTCGTAGCACCTGTCTTCGCACAGTTATAGTATTCAAGACTTCTAAGGTTGCTGATATTAACATTACCGAGATTAGGATTATTCCAGATATCGAGTCTCTTAAGAAGAGTGTTGTTCGACAGATTGATAGAAGTGAGATTGTTATTGAATGCATCCAACTCACAAAGTCTGGGATTATTCGCAAGGTTCAATGATGTAAGTCCGCAGTCACTGCAGAACAGATGCTCGAGCTGCGGGTTGCCGGTTACATTAAGAGAACCAAGAGCGGGATTCGAATTGCACTCGAGGTATGCAAGATTAGGATTGTTACTTACATTAAGTGAACGCAGATTGTTGTCGTAGCAGTAGAGCCACTCAAGCTTGGGACATCCCGTAAGATCCAATGAAGTTAAGTTATTGCCGGAACACCAAACACCGACGAGCTCGGGGTTACCTGAGAGATTCATCGAAGATATGTGATTGCCAAGACACCAAAGACCCTGAATCTGAGGGAACTGCTCGACGCCCTGGATAGATGAGATATTCGAATTCTCGCAGTGGATATTACGGACAGCATTACGTTCACCTGCGGAGAGCACACCGTTGCCGTCGCTGTCATAAGTTCTTACAACATTTCTGAAGTTAGCATCAGGGAAATAACTGCTGTTGATCGGTACGTCACCTGCAGCATAAACGGTAATACCGTTCATCAAAGGCAGCACCAATGATGCAGTAAGAACAACTGACATGATCTTGGATAAACGTTTCATAACTCCACCTCGCATCGAGAACAATCTTTAACAATTTAGCATGATAAAAAGAATCATTCCATAGGCAGTTATCATTATTATAAATCGTATATAGAGACGGATAGTTGTTTTATTCTTGACACAATGAATAGAGGTTGGTATATTTCTATCGGTTAGCATATGCTAACTTCTAATTAAAGTAAGGAGAGTCCCATCGTGCTTCTGACATTATTGCTGTCCGTAACGACTATGGCCGGTCTGTTCCTTATGTTATGGTCAGGCGTAGCTTTTATTCAGGATAAGCGCTTCTTCTCCTCTGCCCACCCGGACATCCTCGAGATCATCACGCCTAAGAAAGAGCGCTTCAAGGGTCAGCATATTCTTGGATTCATACTCGCGTTCATAGCAGTTGCCATGAATATCGGCGCAATTGCAATCGGGATATGGGACGGCATGAGGAATGGATTCACCTTCTCCCAACAATTCTTGAGACTGGGTCTTATGGTAATTCTCCTTAAGCTATACGACATAATCTTCTTCGACTGGATACTGTTATGCAATTCCGGATTCTTCCCCCGCTACTATCCTGAAACAAGAAGAGTCATAGGCCGCCATATGTTTGGCTATAATAAGGTCTCCCACCTTATTCATACAGCCGTATATCTTGCAGTGGCAGCGCTGCTGTCATTCTTATTCACGAGAGGTTGACCCGATATGAAGTACGCAGGTATGCCTTCATTTATGTGGATGATCTTCAGTAAGTCATTCCGCACTCGTCTGATAAACGATCTCGGATACGATGAGAGCAGAGCTTACTCCATAACCAAAAATGCGAAGAATAAGTATAAAGAGATAATCACCAAACTCCCCTCCTTCGAGAAAGGCGATATCTTCTTATCCAATATCGTTAACGCTTCCATGTTTATATCATTTCTGTCCTGCATGGACAGAAGGCCTGATGTGGAAGAAGCTACCGAATTCTACAGAAACTCCATGAGCACTCCGGCGATGAAGTGGTTCTGCCGAAAAGGCGGTAAAGTAAAGTTCAGCGACAAAGACATAGCCAAGATGAAGCGCACTGCCGCATTGAAGGCAGCTGACCGCAATCCGTATTCATGGAGCATGGACTATCTGCCGTACGCAGATAACAGCGGATATGAAGCCCGGTTCTACAAGTGCGGAATATGCACCCTCATGAAGGAATACGGATTCTTCGATCTTACTCCTGCCATGTGCAGACTCGACTACACGATGAGCGAGTTCGGCGGTACATCCACATTCGTGCGCGAATACACTCTCGCAGGCGGAGGTCCCTACTGCGACTGCGGATATATCAGGAAATAAATAATTGGAGGAATAACTATGAAGAAACTTGTACTTCTAAGACACGGCGAGAGCGAGTGGAACAAGCTCAACCTTTTCACAGGATGGATGGATGTCGACTTAAGTGAGAAAGGCCGAGAGGAAGCTATGCTTGCCGGTCAGACTCTTAAGGCTGAAGGATACGACTTCGATGTGTGCTACACATCATATCTTAAGAGAGCCATTCACACACTGAACATTACACTTGATGAGATGGACAGAGCCTGGCTTCCTGTCAACAAGTCATGGAAACTCAACGAGCGTCACTACGGAGCGCTCCAGGGTCTTAACAAGTCCGAGACAGCCGAGAAATACGGTGAGGACCAGGTAAAGATCTGGAGAAGGTCTTTCGACGTTAAGCCGCCGGAGCTCGACGATAACGACGACAGAAGTGCAACCAAGCAGGCGATGTACAGAGATGTGGACAGAAGCCTTCTTCCCAAGAACGAGAGCCTCGAGACAACTATCGAGAGAGTAGTACCCTTCTTCGAAGAGACGATCAAGAAAGACATCATGGACGGAAAGCGCGTAGTCATCGCAGCTCACGGTAACTCTTTAAGAGCTCTGGTTAAGTACTTCGATAAGCTTTCCAATGAGGAGATCATCGGCGTTAATATCCCGACCGCCGTGCCCCTCGTTTATGAATTCGATGATGATATGAACGTAATCAGACATTACTACCTCGGCGATCAGGAAGCACTGAAAGCCAAGATGGAAGCCGTAGCAAATCAGGGAAAGAAAAAAGTATAACCATCGGTTAGCCTTACCTAACCGCGCTGCATCATGGGAGACATTGTAATTTACATCATTCTGCTAATAGTAGTGTCGTTTGCCGTGTACGGAACAGTGAGACGCATCCGTCACGGATCTTCGTGCTGCGGAGAACACGATCCTGCACCAAAGAAGATCAACGCGTCCGACCGGAACAGGAATCACTACACGTATGTCTACGAATTAAGCGTCGATGGAATGCATTGTGCCAACTGTGCGAGGCGCGTTGAGAACGCCTTTAATTCACATGACGGTATGTGGGCCAAGGCCGACATCGGCCGTAAGACAGTAGAACTTCTAAGCAAGAATGCAGCCGATGAGACCTGGTGCAGAGACGTCATCTCGAAAGCAGGTTATACCCTGATTCGCATA
>Ga0310786_10003609_pt1 | contig 22365 bp, 42 predicted proteins | sample AusTroGonzalo_MG_FD_203881 | JGI IMG/M metagenome (GOLD analysis project Ga0310786, IMG submission 203881) | Bovine rumen microbial communities from tropical cattle in Woodstock, Queensland, Australia - Gonzalo_03 (v2) (version 2) | ecosystem: Host-associated > Mammals > Digestive system >...
TAGCCGGCAATGAGTCTAAACTCAAACGCAGGTTCAATAAATTGGTCGTAATAGCATCTTTTAACCATGCTTCGTTGGTGTACACTCCCATACTGGAAATATCGCCTAACAAAACACCGTTTTGATAGAACGAAATTAAATTACCAGCCTGTTGTGTAGAACCATAGTAATTTACACGAATTGCATCATACGCATTGGCATCCGTTTGGCTTTGTACACTCGCTGTAATACCACCAGCCTGTTGATACATAAAGTCAACCGATGCATTTGCTGTTTCATAGTTAATAGCCGCCGCAATAGCCATTGGTAAGAAGTATGCACGTTCGCTATTAACATCTAATGTCAAGCCAACACCATCATATTCAGCCAATGAAGATGCCATTGTGCTTGCGTTGCCAGTGCTTACGCCCAAAGACCACATATAACGAACATTTTGTGCTTTAACCCACGCGGCAATATCTGTTTCTTCCCCAGAAACGCTTGTTAAAAATGCAAACGAGAAGAAGTTATTAGATAATTCAGCACTTTCTGATAAGGCCTGCAAACCAGTCTTAGCAACAGACGAATCAGACAAGATTGCGCCATTGTTGCCCTCGTTCATACCCAACAGGGTGGCTAACGAACCGGTCGCATATTCTACTGTATGCCCCTCGCCAGTTGCTATTGTCGAGAACACAAAACGCATAAGCGTAGCATCATAGATAAATTCTGCCGTTTCATCAGCAATAGTATTAATAGCCGTTCTGATAATAGAAGCGACATCTGCAAACGAGGTGGCACCTGCAAAGTTAAGCCCCGTTAAAGCAAATGTAGTAGTATCCGCTTTAAATGTAACATCGGCATTAGTTAAAGTTGTAAAACTTGTTAATGGAGCAGATTTTACTGCGCCATATAAAGCCGCAGATGTGGCAGAAGTAGCATGTGGTGCGAACGAAATCTTTTGCGGGGCTGTTCCCTTACGGGAAATATACGCAAAATATTTAGAAGCAAATTTATACTCTGTGCTATCTGTACCAAAATAATTACCAACAGCGGTAAGTGCTGTATTGCTACCGCCAGAAAACTCCACTACTGCACCAGCAGGCACAAGCGGATTAGACGTAAATATACGCCCCATCAAATCACGTTGCGAAACTTGGGAAGTCCCACCAACAGCAGAAATGATATTTACATATTTTGTTTGTGGTATTGCCATAATTAAACCCTTTTAGTTGTCAATTCTATGGTATCAATTTTGCCCTCTTTTTTCAAGTTGCTTTGTTCTAAAACAAGCAAAAAGTCAAATTGAGGCAATTTTTCTTGTATTCCGCTGTCCGTTTCATAATCCAACAAACGCATATTGGTCGCTTTGATTACTTCATAGCCAGCCAGTTTCCAGTTCTCTACCTTGCGGGCAGAGTTCACATATGCCAGCAAAGTGCTTAATACATCTTCGCTGGTAATAGTATTTTCAGAGTCAGTGTCAAAATCAACGCGCTTATAAGCACCAACCTGAAATAATATCTCTTCGTACCAATGATCAACATTTTGCCATTGACCCTGATTGTCCAACACATCAGTATTGCCCTGCGTACCAATGCGCCTTTTGGTTATTTTATGTAAATATATAGTCTTATTTTTTAGACCTTGTATAGATGGCTGATAATTCTTGATAACAGTCCAGTCGGCATAACCGTATTCTTTAAGTACTTGGTTAAATTCTTTTATTAGGAAAGCCCAAATTTTATTCTCATTTGTCATATTTTTTAGCCCTCCGAACCAATATTTTGTTCCAATCTTGTGCTGGATAATCGTACCAAACATCCGTGTCTATTACATTATAAACCGAACCATCTGGCCCTATAATCTGGTCGGCACTTTCAATTTCTGATACGCCCTGTGCATTTGTGTGAAGCCATACGGTATATACATCTTCTGTGTTAGCAATACCCATTTTGTATAACAAACTGCGTTCTGCGTGCTGAATAGAACCTATTATTGCCACCTTGTCCCCATAGGTATTTACCATATTGCCGATAGAATTAGGTTTGCGACCAAGGAATTTACGATAGTAAATTACCTGTTTGGGTATAATATTTAACGCTGATTTTAATACATTAAACATTGCTTAATTCCTCGTCTGTTCGCACATCTATACTTTTTAGCATAGTGCCGGTGTCAATAAGTGGCATTTTGCCCGAACCCTTACCTTGTACATAAAAAGGTCGGCCTGATATTTTATTGCGCATCCAGCCACCCTCAATACTTATTCTAGCGTTTGGTTGCCAGCCACCCGCCAATATAGTTTCCTGTATATCCCCCTTTACCTGTTCGCCAAACAACTTCAATACTCTGTCTATCGATTTGTTTTCGTCTATGGCACGCTGCACCAAAGTTTTTAATAATTCAGTCCAACGCTTCTCGTTTTCCATTATGGCCGTTCTTAAAAACGGTCTTTGTGGCATATCCTGTCTCGTTCCAAATTCATTCCAGCGCACCACGTTTGCTATTTTGGTTCCATCGGAGTATTCTTGGTCTGCGAACCAGCCGATATTTACCCCCACATCCCTAGGGTCTTTTAATCTATGAAAAAACTTTAATTCAGTTTTAAGACCTATCATTTTATGCCCCAAGGTGCTGGATTGCCCCTGAAATAAAACCCTATATTATGCGCTTGCAGTATTGCTAAATATTGTTGACCATACCCAGTGCTTTGTAACCATTGTTCCAGCGCATTTTTACTTATTTGGCTCTGTTTTGTTACAGAAACGCCCCCCACAGTGGCAGAAACTTCTGCGCCAGCAACAGTGCCCATAGAACTTACAATACCTGTTTGTGGGTCAATTTCTGACAATGTAATTAAATGCGCCGCCATAAGTTGAATTAATAACAAGCGTATGCTATCAGAAATATAAAAACTCTGTGTGGAAATATAGGCTTGTGCTTGTGTCAAAAAACGAGTTAACAAACAATCTGTATATTTAACAGGGTTGCAAAATTCCTTAAACGAACTTCTGAACCCATCAACCGTTACTTCTACTGCCATTTATTTCCCCTATATTTAACAAATGCGGGCGGGACTATAACTTTACCCTTTCCCGCATTTTTATCGTTGTAGGCGCAAATTTTACACCTTATTTAACACCGGTGCCTTTTGCCCCTTGTCTTCAAAATCTTTTGGGGTTAATTGTGCACCGCCGTCTTTCTTACTAGATTTCTTTTTAGATGTTTCTCGGGCTTTCTTTTCCTCTTTCATAATTTCCATAAAGCCACGATCCATATGGCGTTTAAAGGCTGTATGTTCTTTTAACAATTCCCAATCTTCATCCGAAACTTCTGTAACAACACCCTCTGGGGTTGTCATTGTGGTTTTATCCATAACATGTGCACCGCCTTTGATTAAAATGGACTTTTTAACTGTGCGTGTGCCATTTGGCGTAGAACCCCAAACCACATATTCGTTATCTTGACTTGCTCTACTTACAATAAACATTTTTTACTCCTTTCAATACTAAGTTTGATTGGGGCGAAAGCCAGAAACTAGCGTTGCCCCAACCATTGGTTTCAGGCTTAGCAGCCCGAATATCTGCAAATTGCGATAGGAACACGCAGGAACACACCAGCGGTTGCATTAGAATATGATTCTAATACACCCTTTGCTTTCTGTTCCACACCAACCAAACGCAATGCGTCTTGCATATACTGACCGATAACTTTCTGACCAGCCAATTCTTCTGCAAACAGATATGCAACGTCATCCGAAGAGTTAGCAGCATTCAACTGTGGTGCAGATGCTACACGCAGACGTGGATATGTTTTAGCAATCCATTCACGAACAGATGTTGTTCCCAATGGGTTAACAGTATCCAAAGCGTCAATAACATTAGTACCAACAGCCAAAACAGCAGCATCAGATTCTGGTTTAAAGTTATTGCCAGAACGTGCACGCAAGCCAGCCATCATTGTCTTAATATCAGCAACGATTTCATTAAATGTCTTTGTTGACCATTCTGATGTTCCAGCCGCGCCATTTGGCAATGAAACATATGCTGGCAAGTTTGGATCATTCAACAAGCCATATGTTTTGTTGATAGATGCATTATAGCCGTTAAATGCGATGTCGTTAGCAGTAATAGCCAAAGACAACGATGCCGCATAACGTTTTGCACCCAAAGCATCTACACGCTGTTTTGCAGCACGTGCCGCTTCCAATTTACCAACTTCCAAATCTTGTTCCATACGAACAATCGTACGTGCTTCGTAGTTAATATTGAAGTCTGCCAAGTTCAGATTTGTTTTGTCGCCATATGCGCGTGCCTGACCAGCATATTCGATAATTGGTTGTACCAATTCTTCATCTTCCCAAGAACCTGCAAAGTCACGACCCAAGATGCTGTCTGCATCCAGAGATTGTGTAACGACTTTGACCATATCTGGGAACCAGAATTGCAAGAACTGAACTGGTGTCATATTAGATGGGGTTGTCTGCAATGTCGGCAGAGCATCCATCGCATATGCTTTAAATTCATCCATAGCACGTTTGCTATAATGAATACCCAACAAGTCCAAAGTTTTTTCAGTGGTTTGCGAGTCCATCGCATACGCTTTTACTTTGTCCGCTGGAATAGAAAATACAGTAGCGTCTTTCATTATTTACTCCTTATTAGTTCAATTCCAAAACCACTGGGTCGCCAGCATTTGCACCGGCAACATAAACAAACTTAGAACCAGCAATTTCGGTGTAACCATCAACCGTTGCGCCACTTGCAGCCGCATGTAATGAACCATCAGCGACTTTAAAGAAGCACGCATTGCCAACAGCAACAGCGTTATCACACGCAACCACAATGTGGCCCATTGTGCAAAGTTGTGCAATATCACCAGATTTAAATGCTGTGCTAGCAGTTGTTCCAGAGATAACATATTCTTTTGAGTTGACTGCGATACCTGCAAAAGCGTTAGAACCACCCACAACGGCTTTATCTGCCTGTGTGCTGTCCAATGTGAACGCTTTACCAACAGAACCAGCAGCAACGACATATGGGGCTACGCGACGTGGAGAGTCATCATAAAATGAACCCGGAACGCCATAAGCCAATTTTGTATTTACAACACTTTGTAATGCCATTTTACTTACTCCATTTTTGTTGTTTAATTATGCAAGATAGGCTTTGATAGCAGGGTCTTCCCCGACTGTCGCTTTATCTTGTCCAAAAGTAAAGAGGATACCATCGCCCGTTTCCTTTTCTTCGCTTTCGTCTTCGGACTTTTCTTCTTCATCCTCTGACTTTTTTTCAGAATCGTCTTCGTCTTTGGCTTCTTCTTCCTTTTCTTCGCTTTCATCGGCTACTTTCTTTTCACCAATTTTACGAACTTCTTCAAGAATGATTTGCAAGAATGCCATAACGTCAGATGCTTTAACATCTTCATCTTTGACTTCTTTTTCTTCCTCATCCTTAGATTCTTCTTTTTCCTCAGACTCATCTTCGGCTTTTTCAGACTTTTCTTCCTCGTCTTTGCCGCATTTGTCTTCGGACTTTTCGCTTTCTTCGGCTTCATCGTTTGCCGTACCCTTTTCGGACTTGGCATATTCTGATTCTTCCAACAGTTTAGCGATAGTTTCGATTTTTTCTTTTTCACCGCCCTCAAAATCGCTATCGGCTTTCGCAGCAATAGCCATTATCTTGCGGATGAATTCGCGTTTATCTGCCATTTCACTATCCTTTGTTTCAGTTATGTCTGATGATTCTATTGTAACAGAATCGCATTCTTTTTTCAAGCCCTCGGGGGTTATATCAAAAGAATCCATTACGCATTTGTGGTCAAATACTTTTACATCTGAACCACAACGCCCTGCATCTACTAACGCAATATGATTACCCACCATATCTATTTGTACGTAATCATAAGGTTGTCCGTCATAGATACCAGATTGTTTTTCAAATTTACAGAAATAACCAAGCGATAATTCTTTTTTACCGTTTTCAATCGCTTCTTTTAGACTTTCACTGTAAACGGTTATATCTGCATATAATACACCATCTTCATATTGGGGGTTAGTGATAACGCCCTGAACTGGTCTATCATCAATTTCTGTAAAGCCCTCACCTAGCATTTCATGGTCATTAATAAATGGTTTTGGAGGGTTATCCCAAGTAGGAACACTCGCTAATAAAGTTTCACCACTACGAAAAACTTTATAAACTTTATTGGGTTCGCATTCATCGGAAATAGAGGCACCCAGATAATCAAATACCCCAACCTTGCTAATAGGATTTTTAGGTATAAACCAAAAGCCCGACTTGTCCACTGTTTTTGACATAGCATTTACTCTTTATTTTTTGCCCTAGTACGAGGTTTCTTTTCAAAAGGTGTATCTATATTAACTTTTTCTAACACCTTTTTCTCGGTGGGCTTTTCAACAAATCTACGAATAATTTTAAACATAAATCTTCCTTTACTTATAAATTTAGCATTTTTTGCGTTTGTTTTCAAGTCATTATAGGTACCATCATACATGAGCAGTTACTATTCCACGCAATAAACCCATCAAACTTTATCAAAAGAGTATGATTGTCCCTAACAGATATATCATAAACCATATCGTTATACGGCTGTTCTGATACTTTTAACCTTTGTGTTAATATGTGGGTCGTTTTCTTTTCACACACCCAGTAGATGTTCGTTTTTATGGTATAATTCCCATTCTTAAACGATATAACCTTGCCCTGTGTATTTTTCTTTGATATATTTACTGCCATACCGCATTTGATAATCAATTCCGACAAATCATCTGCAAGCCGTTTGCTAGACGTATAATAACGATTATAAATATTACCTGCAAACTTATTTGTTTTTCTGACATGCTTAATTGTCCCATCACCTAAAGCAAAAGCATCTAGGAATATTCTTATTTTTTCTGCTGGCATTTCCTTTATTATCTGCGGAACGTATTTTTCGTAAGAAAAGCCAAACTGGGCGCAATAAGTCCACAGGTCTTTATTGTATATGTCTATCCCTTTCTTTACTTTATGCGGTTTTAGTACAGAAAGGGAATCAAGCATAATATCTACATACTTATACTGGGCGATATTTATACGGGAGTTCCATTTTCGTCTATCCCTGCTACCCTCCGATAAATAGTAGCCCATAAAACGCAAATAATCGTCAACCTGCAAAGTGGTTTTTCCAATGGTTATCGTATCAAGACTAGTTCCTACCCACTCACTACCTGCATACAAATAAGCATACTTTGTGCCTATGTTTTTTACCCCACTTACAAACGCAGGTTTATAGAACAGTGGGTCTTTGCCATTTGCATAATGTGGCTTATACATAAAAAACCTATGATTCTTGTCAACTGCTAACTTAAACCATCTGTTTGATAATACCGATATGTTTTCGCAATATTTTGACATAACGGCATCACAAAACGACCACTCCATATTTTTTGTACTTGGGTTAAGTGTCAACACCTTTTCGCCAACACAAACGTCTTTGACTGGAACAAACCCCCGCTCAGTATAAACTTCTGCATCTTTATGATAGCAGTTAATTAATGTGCCCGGAAACCCCCTTTGTCCTGTTTTTTTGTCTATAATTGGGGGGTTGTTTAAATCGAACTCAAAACCATCAAGACCGTTTGGGCTAGAATCATTTAAGCCACTTTGTCCATCCCACTGGGTTATATGATAATGGCGCGGTTCTCTATCGGCGTGGCTGTGTTTCCATTTTACTTTGGTAATACCTAACTGTTCAAACCTACGCAATGTTACAGCGTTAAATACTTTATTTGTTTGATCGCGGGCAATCATTTTAGCCCTGCGCAATGTTATATCCTTACTCTTAATTATTGCGTGGCGCAAATCTACCCACGTACCAGCACCATTTATTATATTAGTAACCATAGTCTGAACACGTTTTACATATTGTTCGGGTATGGACTTAATCAAGGAAACATTTTCGGCAGTATTTACTTTCATAACCTGTATTAATGATTCAGTCTTAGTTTTTAATATTTCCAATAGTCCTTGCGCAGTAAAAAACGCAGCCAATACGGTTGTTAATTGTGAATCGGCCTGTTTTAAAGTCTTTTCAACACGCTTCTTGGCGTTTTTATCTGCATAATCATTAAACCTAGTCTGCCAACGCTTACTTAGTTTTAGAATTTTATCCTGTATGTCAGTAGATAACATAGCGTCATCCATCGCTATTTCATTTTGTTTTTTGCGATAGATGTTTAATATTGTTCTAAAATCTTTATCCATACCCTCTATCAATGCATATAGTTCCTTGCGGTACTGTAATTGCATAGCATAGGGGGCATAGACGGGCTTATTCTGCTGTATCATCTTTTATTTCCCCATTTTCATCCAGCATAGATTCGGTTTCTGGGGCTTCGTTTGACAAATTACGGAAGCGACTATCTTCGTTTTGCCGTAACATATCATGTACTTCTTCCTGCGATAACACACCGGCACTAATATATGTAGCATCTGTTTGGGCTTGCTGTGCTTCAATCTGTGCCATTTCTAATTCTGTCGGTGTATCAATCGGGTTCCACACAATATCAATTTCTAAATCTTTACCATGTTCACTTAAACCCAACAATTCATAATGGAAATCAAGTATTGGGTTAAAATCGTTTTCTTGTATGGCAACCAATGATTGGGCATAATCTTTCATTTCATAGTCGCCACTATTAGCCAAACCCTTTAACTGTGTTTTCATTAACTTAGTCACAGGCATTTCACCAATAGCAGCAACCAACTGGAACTGTGTCATAATAAGTGCATCAAAATCAGATAGCGATGTATCTATCTGCATAACTTGGTCACCGGGGTTCTTTAAGAAAAAGCCAAAGTTGTCTCTGATTTGCGTCAGACCAGAAAATGTTTCGCCTGCTATTTCTGGGTTAGCAATTAGATTATTAACATTGCCATCTACAACCAATAAACGCTTACTTAACGCCAATTTAGGTGCTTCATTGGCTACCTTTTCGGCACAAAACACCCTAGAAAATACCTGCTGAGGCAGTGGGATACCACCATAATAATATGTTGGTTTTAAAATGTCGGATACTTTACCATTAGTTAATTTGCGTATCCACGACTTATGAATCTTTTTACCGCCATTAACGTGATAATATTCTGGTTCATAAAAACCTTTCTTGTCTGGTCTAGAAACTTGGTCAAGCGTAAGATCATATGTAACCCAAAATGGCTCAATTATCTGCATACCAGTATATGTGCCCTTTTTAATAACTTTCGGGTTATACGGTTTTTCCATATCTATATCAACATTAAATGTTGGGATAACAATACACTGGCCATATATTTTTTTGTTAATTGTTGCATCACGAACAACATCTTTGATACGAAATTCCTTGTCAGAACGCATTTTCATATCAGCCAACATTTGCTGTTCAGCATCTTCATCCGTGGAATCGTCTTTATCTGCATCATCGTTACGATAGTGTAATTTGTAGTCAACCGAAACCGCGTCTTGTGGTGGTATTTCACATATTTTCTTAATATAAGCATTTTGTGCCAATAATGCGCACGCTTGGTAGCCAATAAAATATTCCGTAAAGAATGGTAACATTTCTTCTGGTAAAGCATTGTTCCACGCCACCGGCTTGTGGAATTCGTCCATGGCGATTTGCTGTCCATCTTTTGTGGTAGCAACATAATTAGCCGCTTGACGTGGAAACAGTTTAGCAAACAGATCATCGCTGTTAATGCTATTCTTTGCTACCTTACCTAATTTACGAGCAACTTCCAAATAAGAAATACGTTCTTCCTTATTTTCCGCAACTGGTGCGGAGTTTTCTGTTTTAATTTCCGCAGATTGTTTTTTAAATAACCGCATCATTAGTCCCTTTTAGTTTTTCCCTTATTTGATTACGAAACATTTGTTTGGCTATATTAGCCTCATTTTCTGCCAGCGTCTTCCTGACATTTTCAAATTGTCTTTCAAACGATTCTTGATTAAAGTCTTTATAATTGATGTGAATTTCCTGTTTAACATTGTCTGGTTTTTTATTATGGTTACTTATTCGAATTTCTGCCCAAGTCATTATTTTATTGCCGGCTTTGTCCCGTGATGGCAAATATACTTTAAGATAAGAACTTTGACCAAACGAGCCTTTTGTTTTATAACCATTATCTTTCAACCAAGTATTAATTTTATTTGCTACCCCCAGTGCTTCTGTAAATTCCCCAGTGTCTGGGTCGTGGTTTGGGTTAAAGTCAAACACGCATTTAAGATATGACAAATAACTTGGCAACCTATCTTCCTTTATAGATACAGTATAATATAATTGGCTTATTTTTTCAAATAAAAAACTGGGGCTAGCCGACGCACCCCAGTTGTTCAACAAATCATAGGAGGGTGTATGATTATAATAATATATTATATATTTTTAATATATATGTCAATTAAAAATGATTACGGCGTAAAATACATTGGTATTGCTTGCGGTATTTTTCTGGGTTCTGTTTTCGCAATTCCCGTTTTAATAATTTGTCGCGACATTTACGACACATTGTCTGATGACGCTTATCCTTAAAAGTTGTAAATGTTTTTCCACATTCTAAACAAATTTCTTCTACTACCATTTTTTTAATAGATTGTTTTTGATGTTCGCTATGCCATTTATGCCCCTCTTCCGATGAATGCCACGCCCTTGCGTTTTTTATACCTCTCTTATTCGCCCTTTTTCCCTTTTCCGAATGCCACCATTTTGTAAGGCGTTCCGAAGTATTATGTAAACCCATATGTTCTTTTGCTGACAATAACGTAAGGTTGCTTATATCATTATTGTCCTTATTACCGTCTATGTGATGAACGTGCATCCCCTTTGGTATTTTTCCGTTATGATAAACCCATACTGCCCTATGTAATCTACGCTCTACACCCTCACGTAACCGTTTATCCGTGGGTGCGCATTGATAGTAACCGCTTCCCTTTTTATAATATGTTATTCCATTAAATACTACTTTTGGCATAATACATCCTTTTGTCTGTTAAATCATTATACCAAAAATATATATTTTTTGAAACAATTTTTTACAAATTAAATAATTCCACGAGAATTAAATGCAGAATCAACCGCATAACAGAAAGCGTCAATAGTATCGTCGTGACAATGAGAATCATCGGCAGTAAATGCGTCTGCTTCGTCTATCAACAATTTAGATAATGGGTGCTGATCGTTTTCTGGCAACTCAACATTACCTGCGGCCAACTGTGGTATAGCATTCATAACACGCGTATATTTATCTTTTTCTGGCATCAGGCGCATAATCGGCAAGCCGCCTTTTCGCATAAGGCTTTGTATTAATTGGGTACCACTGGCTTTGTCTTCAATGTAAATAGCACTACAACGACAACTGCCTATGCCCATACGCCATTTTTCCCACAATGCAAGCATAGCCTGTTCTAATTCTGGTATTTCAAACTTGCCATGAACAAGGTCAAGCATACGTAGGCGATTTTGATTCGTTACGCCCCATACACCAATAGCAGTAAAGTCGTTCCATTCCTTTGTTTTCATTGCAGTATCAGCAGTTATAAATATACGCCGGTAAGGGCAATCGTTCATATCTTGATAAAACCGCCACCATTCATGTTTGATTACACCACCACCCAAAATAACCGGCTCTTGCTGATATTGGCTTTGAAACACATAATTATTAACTTGTAATTCTTTAATGCGTTCAGGTGAATACTGGTTTCCAAGATTACATTCGCCGTTTTCATCTAATAGGGGGGCTTTAAATACTTCATAACCATATTGGTTAATTAAAAAACCAGTCATATCATCAATATGTAATCTCTGTTGGATAACTAATACTGGTGAATCACTATTATTAAGTCTAGAAAGCAACGTTTCTTCAAAATAGGTGTGGGTTTTTTGACGAATTTTTTCACTGCGTATATCTGTTGGTTTATCGGGGTCATCCAGTATTAATATACCCGAAAACCCCTTAAAGTGCTTTACACTTACCCCAAACCCCGTAATAGCCGACCCGATAGAGTTAAATAAAACAACGCCCCCTTGGGGTGTATATATCTTACGGTTACTAAATTTTATTTTACCCGTAGTTTCCAATAGATATTCCCGCCAAAAATCATCGACGGGGTCAGTTTCTTCTTGCTCAACAGCAACGCCTGAACCATACAACGCCTGATATATGGGGTGCGTCATAATTGCTGCAACCTGTTGGGCAATCTGATTCAACAAATCTTGGTTAAATGATGTATAAATAATCTGCGATTTAGGGTTTATGGTTAAAGCATATACTACTAACCAAGTCGCTAGCGTGGTTTTACCACTTCTTGGGCACAGGTTCATACAAAGACGTATAGTGTCGCCATCAATGATATTTTTTATCTTGCGGAACATTTTTTTGTGAATTGGTAACTCTTTCCACTCTGTTCCATTAATTGCCTTAAAAAGATATAAAAACCACTGTCTGAACCCACGTTCCAAGATTTTCTGTCCAAGATAGCGTCTATCTTCAATCATCTTTTATGTCGCCAACGAAGTTATCTATATGATCTTGCACTTCTTTATATTGGGCCGCGTCGATGTATTTTACGATTGGCTGTCCATCAGCACCGGTTACTTCGTGTTTCTGCGCTGGTTCTTGTCCTGTATATTTACCGAATACCTCAAAGAATTTAAGTAAATCGCCCATTTTAGTACCTTTGGCAACAGTTTTAACGCCAGCCCACTTGAACATACAAGTAAGCATAGTATCGTCTTCTTCAACCGGTATCCCCAGTTTCTTAAACTGCTCAACGACAACAGGATTTGGCTTTGATTCCCCAAATGTTTCAAACATCTCACGCAGGGTCTTCTGTCTTTTGCGAGTTTTACCAGAAGCAATGCCACCACGCCTAGACATTGCCCTCGCTTCTTCCTCGGTTAAGTCTGTTGTTTTAATAAGATTATCTACATTACCTACTCGTGGCATATTTACCATTGTAATTTCCTTTATATTATTGATTTTTCAGTATTTTTATCGTTTTGTGTATTTAATGGTCGCAAACAATCTAATATGGGTTTTATAAATAAAAACGATTCCTGCATGTCTTAACTCCTTTCCTTTATTATACAATATACAAAAAATTATTTCAATTTAAATTTATTTATTACGCATATGTAATAAATAAAATCACTGGTTTCGTATGGCTCAAACGCCACAAATGCGTATAATCTACCACAAGAACTTTTAATTAATTTTTCAAAAAACTCTTTTAATTCCCAAAATTCTATGTCGTATCTTGCTATTTTATAAACTTCTATCACTTTGTTTCTCTCTGGAAAATATTTTTTTGCAAGGTCGTATATAGAAGTATAAAACGCTTCTTGCGCCTCGAACCAATCATCATCTGGGGAACAGGTGGCACGAATTCTGTCAAACTTTCTTCCTAATGCCTGTTTTAATAAATTTTGTTTTTTGTTTATGTTATTTATTTCTGTTATTGTCATTTTGTCCTCCTTTTAATTAAAGTTATTTTTCCAGCGCAGGTAACATAGTCTGGTAAAATCCATTAAATCTATCTTTATCCAGCGCAATGACTCTTTAAACCCCGTGCCGTGTGCTACATTCATATGGCAATCGTGGCAAAGCGGTAAAGTCATCCAGTCTGGGCTTTTAATTCCGGTGCCCGCCGTTCTAGTATCTCGCAAATGATGTGCGTCTGACCTATGCTGTATTCCGCAAATAATACACGGCAATGCCCGAATATGATTTAGGTAGGTATTATCCCTATCTGGAAGCGTTTGTGCGCGTACGGCTAAAATTTCATCATTTGTAATGGTATTTAACCACGTATAGTATGTGTCGGGGGTTAATTTTATACCCGCATACATGGGATTTGTATCTAGAACAGTAAATACGCCACTGATAAATTCTGACATCTCTTCGGCGGTTTCCATATCGCTTATGTGTTTTATTTGTGGGGTTTGACCAAACATAGATAAATCATAAGTCATATTAGGGACAACTTCTGCCACTTGTTTATACAACCCATAGCGGACTTGTTTTTCTGATATAGAAAACCCCGCATTACGAAAATATAGCCAAATTTGATTAACTAGCGCAGCAAAGAAAAAACCAACTTGCCTATGGGTAACTGGCTTTGTTGCTTTTTCATAGGACAAATTAACCTCTCGACCATCTGCTAGTAGTTTTTCTATGGTCTGTCGGTGTAACGCCCATTGATGCAGATTTTTAATCACACACTTCATCTTTTTTACCCCTAGGGTGCCCCGCTCGCTTCATTGGTCTATTTAACAAATTCCATTGTTCTATGGCTGATTTTTTAGATAAGCCACAAAATTCCCAACGATCCCATTTTCTACAATTACAAAATGCGTAGTATAAATCACCAGCCTCGTGTTTTATTTCTGGGTTTTTACCACACCCTATGCACTTTGCTAAAAAAGCCGTATGTTCCACCAATTTGCACCCTCCAATTTAAACCTTGCTTTATTAAAGTTTTCAACCTCGTATTTTATGTCTGATTTATATCTTGTAGCATTACTCAAATACAATCTGTGGCATTTTTCGCAGTAAAAGTTATCTATAACAGCCTCATAGTAAACATCCTCATTTACATCGGTCTGTTTGCCACATAGGTCGCAATAATTTTTTTCAAATAGCGTATGCTGTGCTAATGCTGGCATAACTATTATCTGAAAGCCCTGTTTATTATTTACCGGCGTTATCTTTCTTGACATTTTCCATCCTCACTTCCCCATTAGCCAACTTATATGCTTCCTGCAAGCCCTTTAATATACCACAATGAGTTAAAAGAGCCAATGCGCCCCACTTTTTAGCAACATTAGCGGGGCGTTGTACGGACACATCCAAAGCGTTATTGTCGTTTTTATTAGTGCTTATTGTAACAACAAATTTCATTTGCATTTTAGTTCCCCTTTCTAAACTTTGGTGCAGACAGCAAGAAGTAATCTAAATATCTAACAGTATTACCATATCTGTTAACAGATTCGCGCCATATTGAGCCAATCTTATAACCCTCATTGCGAAGATCGTGAATACGTGATGCCAAACGGGTAATACCATACAATTCTATCGCTTTCATACTGCTAATGTATTTGTATTTACGAAAATGTTTTAAAATTAGTTGTTCTTGATTCATCCTTTCCTCCCTAGGTTTTTTATTCTTCAAGGCTTTCTAATTCTGCGCGGCGCGTAGCACATGCTGTTTTTAGTTCATTAATAGGTTCTGACATAGCATATGCGTTATATATGCTTACCAAATCATTTGTGGTTTTTGCGAACCGTATATCGTCCGCACAGCGTTCTGATAACGTCGTTACTGGTGGCGTAGTTACAATAGTTTCGTTTCTAGCCCCCTTTCCGTATGTGAACACCGTGTTGCGCTTGCTATCTTTTATAACTAATTCACAAATATCACCATTGTCGGCATACCCAATTTTTGACACATAGAACTTAGCAAACGGGTCAGACAAGCGGTAGCCATTTCCAACTGGCTTGGTTGGGACAACATCGGAAGACACCCAAATAAACGGTGCCGTATATAATTCGCGCCCAATTCCCCATTTGAACCCAGCCCGCTTGAAAGCATCACTGGCTTCGCCTTTTTTCTCGTTGCCCTCCCCATCTTCACGTGATTCTATACCGCAATCTTGTTTCCATACCCATTGGTTTAGTTTTTCATTCCAGATACCAATTTTACAGTACAGGTTATCCTTGATTGTTTCGTATGCGTCTTGCCAGTTTTCTGGCCCAACAGTTTCATCTAAAATATCCATGTCGGTTCTGGCAGTTTTATACAGCAACAAAACAGACCCGTTTTGCTTAACCTGTTTAACCTTGACTTCTATTTCGTCTGCCCTTAGTTGTCTAAATTTCATTTTGTTCCTCCTTGGGTTATGTTAGTATGTTACCAGACAAAAATACCTAGCGCAAGTGTTTTTTTGCAAATAATAATTTTTTATATATTTGCGCTGGCGTAGTATTTTTCAACTGGAATACCAGCACGTTCTAGGGCTAATCTGCCGCAAGAGATGCCATCGAACAAAGATAGTATTTTCATTATTTCCCCCCTTGTTCCTTAAAAATTGGTTTGTTTTGTCGGTTGGCAAAGTTCGTAAATTGCCGTGTAATAAACCCTACCGTAACTTGTTTCCCTTTTTGAGAACGCCGTAGCCAGTTTTCTACCGACTCAACGATTTCTGGCGTTACAGATTCAATGTATGGCTTGAAAACAGGATACAACGAAAAACTGAACGAACTATCAACCAAAATACAATCATTTGCTTTTTTAACCGATAATGCGTCCGCCGCTTGTTTTAATATAGCCATAGTATTTTTTTCAATTTGAATTTCATTTTGATTTTCAATTTGATTTCCCGTTTTTATTTCATTTTCTATTTTTATTCCTGTTCCAGTTTTTATTCTAGTTTTTATTTGGCGACTTTCGTCGACTTCGGTTGACTTTGGTTGACTTTGGTTGGCTTCGGTCGACTTTTGTTTCCCGTTATTTCGGTTCGCCGTCATTTGTTGGCTTTTCGTCGTCAGGGCTTGGTATTGGTTTTCCAACTGCGATTTTATAAAATCCCAAATCGGAACCTCGATATTCGGTTCATATTCCGGATAGTCCGTTATCGCCAATAACAATTCGCTTCTTTGTTCCGGCGTGCAATTCCGAAATAAATGTGTCCAATCGTGAAATAAATGTGGGCTGAACGCTTTTTTTATGTATTTACTCATTCCTCCACCTCCCGTTTTCTATTAAATGTCGTGTAATTCTGAAATTGCCGGTCTAATTCCTGCAATATCGCCGATAGTATCGGGTCGTCTTTTAAATCAGGTGGAGTTTTATGATCTGGGTATGTAAGTATGGTGTCAAAATACCGCACAATGTTTTCTGGCTTTATAGCCAGCAATGCTTTAATTGTCCGGTTCATCATAGGTGCAAAGTTTCGTATTGACATGATGATTTCCTTTCCGTTATTTTTTTTCCTTGCCGTCGCCGGCTGTTCACATCATAAATCTTTTTTTTTAAATGTCCATACATTTTTTTATGATGTTATAATTGCTGAACGATTTTGTGTATTTCCTCCTGAAAATGTGCATAAAAATATGTTTTTTAACTGTTTTTATTTATGGGAAATAAATACTATTTCACAACCCTCATCCGATTGTTTATTGGTAATTTCCACATCGTATGCAACACCATCAATACACTTTAAATTGTTATCTTGTATTATTGAAAAATGTGCCAATGCTTTGATAATTTGATATGCTAACAAAGAAAAATTTTCGACCATATAGTGATCTTTTGTGGTGTAAAACTTAATATATACGCCAACTGGTAATTTTCTACTATCTACGCGCATATTTTTAGGTAATTGAGCAAATATTTCTTGGTGAAATTGTAATAATCTTTTTCGGGCGGCTTTATACTCACCAATTATTGGCGACATAAGTTGATTTACTGAGAATGAAGAAAAATACAGCCTTATAGGTCGCATTTGACTTTATCCTGCCTCCCTTTATAATAAAAATAAAACCAATTTGGGAAAAAGTCAATATGAAATATTATAATAAAAAAACCACATATAATGGCATAGTGTACGATTCTAAAAAAGAAGCGAAACGCGCCTATGAACTGGACATATTACAGCGCGCCGGCCAAATATCCCATCTGGAAAGACAAAAGACTTTCGAATTGCAGCCGTCTTTCAAAGCACAGGGAAAGATAGAACGCGCTATAACCTATATAGCCGACTTTTATTACTATGATAACCAGAAACAAAAATGGGTGGCGGAAGATGTAAAATCACCGATGACGAAAACGCTGCCAATATATCGCATAAAGCGCAAATTATTTTTATACCGATTTGGCGATATTTTATTTTTAGAAACATAAAATACCCAGAAAACCGCCAAAATATTTTTTAATTTTTTTCTTGACATTTGTTTTTAATATGCTATCATATAGGTATAGCAACGGAGGAACAAATGAAAAAACTGTTTAAAAAACTTTTTAATAAACCTACGATCACAACAGTAGTTATGACCGAAAATGACTTAGCGATGTGGTTAAAAGAACCATTTCCAAGTGAAGCCAGAGAAGTTTTAGACTGGCATAATAAAAACATACCGGCAAACGATCAATAATCAAAAGGACTAAAAATGGGTTATTTTATAAAAAATTCTATTGAATGTTCAGCAAAAAATATGTTGTATTGGATAGAACGGGCATTAGAAGATTTAGAAAACAAGGAATCTGCATTTACGGCATTAAAGTTTGCGCTGGGATATGCACATGATTTGGATGTGTTTATGGCGCGGTTTGAAGAAAAAATCGAATCTATAATAGATTGGAAAGAAATAATAGAAAAAGCCCGCGAAGATGCAAAAAAAGAGTTAGAAACAGACCATAAATTACAGGGGGAATAAATGACAGAACAAGCAATGATATTGATAGCAACTAAGTTAAAACGCGAATTAACCAAAGACGACCAGATTGCGTTTATGGATTATTGTACTTGGTATGGCGTTCAAAATGGAGAAGAGTTTGAGTATGTAGATTCTTTTGTTGGGGAATGCTACCACGTGTCAGGTGACGAAGAAACCGGCTTTTTATATGAATTAAACGATCCCACAGGGTTGCCATTTGCGCATCAGGTTCACAAAAACGGTTTACACACATATTCTTGGGGTGGTTGTACAATAACAAAAATGGAGTAAAAAATGACAGATGTTATAGCGATTGTGCAAATGATAAAAAAGGGAATAGAAAAAGGTGTGCCAGATAATCTTATTCTTAAAGCGATTTTAGATTACTGTGGCGATGTGATTAGTGAATACGACAAAAGGGTGGAACAATTATGCGAAGAACAAAAGTAGGCAACCAGAATATTACGCTTTCTGTACGCGTGCCGAAAGACGAAGCCGTGCGTATTATCGGTAGATTATGGGCAAAGGGTATTATATCTGATAAACAGTATATAAGACGGCTTGATGAACTTGATAATGAAAAGGCTGTCTTATTTGCTAAAAAAAGGTTAGAAACAATTAATATTTTAAATAAGGGAGGAACAAAATGAAAAAAAGTATAGATTTAGAAACCTCTGCTGATTTTAGCGGATGTTATAATGGCGACAAAGAATATTGGGATGTATATATAGACGCTTGTAAAACATCGTATATACCCACAGATTTGTATATAAGACAAAACAAATTTAACCCATATTGGAATTGTTATTTGTTTAAAGTACAATATCTAAAAAAACAAAACATTTATCATTTGATTTATAAAGATTTCTAAGGGGGAGGCTAATGTTGTATATAATTAACTGGAAATGTGTAGTTATATTTATAATCGGTATGATTATTGGTGCTTATATATGGTCTAGACCAATAGCAACAATAAATACCTGTATGCCAATTTGCGAAGAACAATTTGAACAATATAATTGCTAATTTTTATTTACATTATAAAAATAATATAGTATATTTATATAAACCAAGGGAGGATAATATGAAAACAACACTTAAAATCTTGCTTTTAGCACTATTTATGGCTACATCGTTTATAGGTGGTATATTTTGGGAGTACTCGGCAAATCAGCAGGAAATTACAGAGATAGAACAAGTTGCGCTTGAAGCGTGTGATGTACGAATGGCTGCAATAAAGAAACTTTGTAAATAATGCTTTATGTCAGTACAGGTGTAAACAAAAGCATTAACGGGGCAAGTCAGGTTAAATTCACAATATACGCCTACATATCTCTCTTGCCCCACCAAGATTAAAGGAAAACAATAATGACCGAACTTAAATGTCCATTTTGTCAGAAGAAATTAGAAATTGACCACGATATAACACATAGTGGTTATTGTAAAAAATGTGATTTATATGGTGACGAACAACTTTGGCAAGAACTTATACACACACGCAAGGCATTGGAAATAGCCGTTGGTGCGTTAAGAGAGATTGGGTTTGGCAAGAATATAAACATTATACCAGACGATGAATCTGCTAAATACATAAATCTGTCTGTGGAAGCCCTAGAACAAATAACAGCACTAGAACAAAAGGATAAGTGATGCCGGTTGAAGAATTTGCAAAACATTTTCATTGGCTAACAGACGAAAAGACAATTAAAGCATTGGAAAAAATGAAAAAGAGAGAACAAAAAATACTAGAACAAAAGGATGTAAAATGAAATGTCCTATATGCAATAAACCGATGAAAGAACAGATAGACGGAACTTGTATGTCTTATCAAGAAACTAATTGTATTTGCAACATCGCAGCACCAAAACTCATTTGGAAAGAAATGAAAGTATTGCGTGATAAAAAAAATATTTTTATAGAATCTATACGTATGGAAAAAGAGTTTGCCGAACAAGAATGTCGTAGATTGCAATCCGAACTAGACCGCACCAAGAAACAACTGGAAATTGCCGTTGATGCGTTGAAAGAAATTACAAACAATGATTATGATGCCGATTGGCAAAATGACCTTGCACAAGCGACATTGGAAAAAATAAAGGACATAAAATGAGCATTTGGCACAAACCAGACGAAAAGCCGACACAACATAGATGGATAGTTGTAAAATATCGTGCACCAGTTAAACCAACCTGTAAGTTTGTAGAAAAAGATACATATATTTCGCCAGTATGCGACTATGCATATCTTGACGACATAATAACAGCACTAGAACAAAAGGATAAGTGATGAAATTTTTTATGTATCTTTTATGTTGGACAGGGTTTGGTTTTATTACGTTTGTTGTTATGAATTTTATGTCTGGTGTAGTTGTAGCACTAACCGATAATGAATCTTTGGAAAAATGGGTATGGTATGGCGTTGGTTTGCTTGCCGGCGCTTTCATAGGATACACGAACAAGTAGAACAAAAGGACAAATGATGATTGTATGCTGGTTTTCTTGTGGTGCTGCGAGTGCGTGTGCGACAAAATTAGCCATTGAAAAATACGGCAAAGAAAATGTGCGTGTCGTCAATAACCCTGTTATCAACGAACACGAAGACAACAGACGTTTCTTGCGTGATTGTGAACAATGGCTCGGCGTAAAAATTGAATCGGCTATCAACTCGTGCTTCAAGGATTGCGATATTACAAAAGTTTTTGACGAGTATGGGTTGATGTCAACTCCACACTTTGCGCCTTGCACACTTGAATTAAAACAGATGGCTCGTATGCAGTGGGAAAAAGATAACGGCTTTGACCGAGATAAAGATATAATCGTTATGGGCTATACCGTTGAAGAAAAGAACCGAGAAGCGAACTTCAATAAAAGCGAAAAGAACAAAGGGTATAATTTGTGGTGTCCGCTGATAGAATCGGGCTGGGACAAACACCGTTGTTTCAATGAGTTAGAACAAGGGGGAATACGGCTACCAGAGATATACACCAAATACGAATTTCCAAACGCAAACTGCATCGGGTGTGTAAAGTCGGGTTCTGTGTGGTATTGGCAACTGGTTCGTAGAGTGTTTCCCGATGTATTTAAGCAACGCGCAGAACAATCACGACGGCTTGGTTGTCGGTTGGTTGATTTAGGCAAAGGCAACGAACCTAGACACATATTCCTTGACGAATTGCCACAGCACTTAAAGGGTCGTAAGCCCAAAGAGTGTTATGTTGAGTGTGGTATATTCTGCACACTAGGGCAACAATAAGGAACAAGAATAATGACCTTTGACGAGCAGGAAGTTGAGAAAATGTTGCGGTCAATGTTCTTTATGGGCGCAATGCACGGGTCGTTCTTGGTATCAAAAAGTGCGTGGACTTTCGAAAACATAAAAAAGCACGAAGACGAGTGCGTGAAGTTTTTAATGTGGCGACACAAATTGAAACAAAGGGGCAGATAATAAAGGAAAAACACAATGTTTAATATAGACAAAATCAAAGAATATGAAAACAAAATCCTAAATATGGATTGTATAGATTTTCTAAAACAATGCCCAGATAAAATTTTTGATTTGGTGCTGACAGACCCACCGTATGGCATCGGTTATGATAAAAAAGCCAACAAAACATCTGGTAAATATCAAGGTAATGGTGTGTGCAGGCGTGGTGTTTATAGAGATACCGATTGGGATAATAAAACGCCAGATAAAGAAGTATTTGATGAAATTGTGCGTGTTAGCAAAAACCAAATTATATGGGGGGGGGAATTATATAGCAAATATGTTTGAAAATAGCAGATGTTGGTTAGTATGGGATAAATTAAATGGCACAAATGCTTGGGCAGATTGTGAATTGGCTTATACATCGTTTGATAAGACCGTTAAAAAGTATGAATACCTTTGGAACGGTATGCTGCAAGAAAATATGAAAGAA
>Ga0310786_10003610_pt1 | contig 22348 bp, 36 predicted proteins | sample AusTroGonzalo_MG_FD_203881 | JGI IMG/M metagenome (GOLD analysis project Ga0310786, IMG submission 203881) | Bovine rumen microbial communities from tropical cattle in Woodstock, Queensland, Australia - Gonzalo_03 (v2) (version 2) | ecosystem: Host-associated > Mammals > Digestive system >...
AAGACAAGGAAAAGTATTTAAAAATGGTAATAGAACGATTAAAAAGGGGAATTTGGGAATTGGAACAAGAATTAAAAATGCTTTAATACGGAGGGTATAGACATGAAACAGAACAAAGAATATAAAGCATTGAAAAAGTGGTTGCAATTTTACCGCCACCACGTTAATAGTAGAAAGCAGCTCAACGAAGCGACCCCGGACGGAAAAATCAAACACGTTGTGTTCGACGCGGACGGGTTCCAAATAGAAGTGAAAACGGGGTTGGTGAAATCGTATTGCGAAGCGATTGACCAACAAGCAAAAGAAACTATTGCCGAGATTCGGAAGATGAGGAGGGCGGCACAGTTAAGAAAGGGGGTAAGAGTATGGAAATAAATATCGGTGTTCGTTTTATTGTAAACTTTATACAATTGGCGGTTACAATATATTGGGTATATGAATGGTTTGAAAAAGCACCAAAAGACGGGTTACCATTTCATAAAGCATGTATTAAAACATTAGAATTGCTTTGGTATCTTTTTTTGGTTGTGATTGCAAATGTTGGTTTTTTGTCTGTTATAAAAGACATATAGGAGGTATAACATGGTAACAAGAGTAAACGACAACCGGCCACGATTCCGCACCATTTGCAAACATTGCGGGGTAGAATTGGAATATTGCTATTCTGACATTCAAAAGAAATACAGATGTGGCGGTGATGGTTGGGCGTATCATTATGAATATTACGAATATTTGATTTGTTGCCCCGTATGCAACAAAGAAACAAGTGTGGAGGATCCAAACAGAATAAAAGATGATGGAAGGCCATATTTGGGACTTTTTTAAAATTAGGAGGGTTAGAACATGGAAAAGATAAACCAGGTATTTTGCCTTTTTGAGCAATCCGGGACATTTAAGAACTGTTTCCGAGGAATGGGAATCCCAACTTACGATTACGACATTAAAAACGAATTCGGGGAAACGGATTACCAATTGGATTTATTCAAAGAGATAGAAGCGGGATGGAATGGGCAACCGTCAATTTTCGACAAAATGGGAAAGGATGATTTGTTAATGATATTTTTCCCATGTACGTATTTTGAAGGTATGCAAACAATGATTTATCAATGTTGCAGCTATTCGCACAAAAATATATCGATGGAAGATAAAATAAAAATAGCATTAGAGAGAACGAAGGTTAGAGAATTATTTTATTGTGAGCTGCTTCGTTTAACGGGGATTATTATAAAACGAGGATTACGGGCAATAATAGAAAATCCATGGGTAATGAGTTATCTAGAATTCAACTATATAAAACCAACATTCATAGATTGGGACCGCACACGGCGGGGGGACTATTACAAGAAACGAACCGCATATTGGTTTTTTAACATAGAATGTGGAAACGGTTTTACCATGAACCGAACGAAGAAAGAGAAACTAAAATTTATAAATAACAAAAACGGAGAAAAGGAACGTTCGATGATTTCAAAAGAGTACGCAAAGAATTTCATTTGCGATCAAATTTTGAAGACTTCGCCACAACGGAATTATAAACAATTAATGTTATTCGAATAAATATAAGGAGGGTTAGGAAATGGAAATAGAATGTACAAAACCAAAATTCAAGGTAGGCGAAACGGCCTATATAATGCGGTATTCGGAGATAAAAAAAGTAATCATAACTGAATGTTACATGGTGGGTAATGTGATAACCTATTGTTGCTATATATTTGGATGAAAAATGTTGGCGGCCCGAATTTCGGAAGAATATATTTTTAAGACGAAAGAGGGGGTAATTATTGCGATTCTCTTAAAAATGGGATGTGTTTATATAGAATTTATACGCGACGGCGAATATAAAATAACGATTAACGAAACGGAGGAATAGACAATGGGGAAAATTAGTTGTACGAATTGTGTGAACTGTGTTCCATTGGCGACCCGTTTTTGTTGCCTATGCGAACACGACACATGGAAATATCAAGGAACCGTTGGGAAATGCCCGTATTTCACACGTAAATTATTCGATTATTTAGAGAGTGTAGACACATGGTTAAATGGTCCCAAAATACGGGAAAACCAAATAAGAATTAGGAGGGAACGGGAGATTGCCCGGATTAACCAACATTTGCAAACGTTGGATTACTACGAATTGCGAAAGTTGTTCCCGGAAGTGAAGTACAAAAAGAGAAAGAAATCTTTTTGGGAGAGATTCAAAGAATCATTAACATAGACTTCATACTATTTTATCACACTATAATTTTTTTGTTGGGTGGCGGACGTTGTGAAACGTTCGCCATTTTTTGTGCCGATTTTGCGAAAAAATTTTTTTCGCAAATCGAAAATTTCGCAAATGGCGGTATTTTTTGTAACATTCGTTACACTCCTAATATAATATATTAATATTCAATAAAATAGCAATAAAAAAAAGTGTTACAACGATGTAACAAAGTGTAACAATTTGTAACAAAGTGTAACAGTTTGTAACACAATGTGTAACACTTTTGTAACACTCTATTTATTTGAAATTCAGTAAAATATAACAAGAATTATTCCATGTTACAAATGTTACAAAATTTTTGGGGTTTCACGGAAAAATAAGAAAAACATAAATTTTTCACCGTTGGAAAAAAGAATCCGTTCCCATATCTTTACACACAACAGAAGGGCGGAAGAGTTCGCCCGGATCATCGAAAAATTTTTTTCATTTGTAGTTTTTTCTGTGTTAGGGTTGGGGGATGTGATACACGTTTTTATCTTCATTTCCATGCGGTGAACACCCAATTTTCGTACAATACTAAACACCATATCCCCCACCCTTTTTTACGGCAATTCACATTACACATTCAAATACATAAAAGATTCGTTTAAGTTTAGTTCCAAAAAAGGTAGATTTTTTGTTATTGGTATTACGACAATACAATATTCTAACAAGGAGAAGAGAAGTATAAGGGACGTTGTGAAACGTCCCTTAATACTGTATGTCATGGAACATATAAGGACGATATAAAGAAACATTAAAGAATCGATAAGGAAATGAACATAAAAATTAATTGTATGGATAAGAAATTATTTATTTGGTTAACATTTTTTTTATTGTTAACGGGTTGTGGTTGGAATAGCGAACCAGGGGAAAAATCAAATCTTCAAAAGGGGGGATTTGAAGTAATAGAAGACAGTTACATATATGGCAATACCCGCATTATTGTACGCGATACCGAAACTAACGTTTTGTATATTGATTGTTATTATACAATTGTCCCTTTGGTTAATTCTGACGGAACACCCAAATTATACAAAAAATAACACATGGACATAAAGATTACTATTAACGAAGTAAGCGCAACGGACGTGGCGCAAATAATGCACTGTACGAAGCGAACCGCCCAACGGCGGATTTCCCTATTGCGTGACGCATACGGTTTGCCAAAATATGCCGTTATAACCTTAGATATGTTTTGCGATTACTATTGCATACGTCCGCAAGATATACACGTTTGTTACACTTCCAAGTTTCACAATAGCGACAAGCGAAAACGAAAGCAACGATAATTTCGTGTCATTATGGATAAAGACACACAAGAAATATTAGTTGCGGGCGGTGCTTTGTTGCTACCTTTCCTTTTCAAAAAGGATAAGCAGCAGAAAAACACATTCAACGACCTATCCCGTTTCGATAAATACCCGAACGGATCCGGGGAATTGGTCGGCGGATACTATGACAAACTAACACAAGAGAGAATCCAAGAACAAGCAAAGAAGGATTCCCCGTTGTATTTCGGGGATAAAGGGCAAAATGCAATATATGATCCATTTTATGATTTCAACGATTCCCCGGTACAAGCAAACGCAATAACGGCCCGTAATCTTTCCGCAACGGATTACGAAGCGGCGGCCAAATGCGTTCGCGTTCGTATCGTTCCAAATTCTTTCTTTGTGTCTAATACATTTTCCCGCGAATTGGGGAAACTAAAAGAAAATCATATATATGCGTGTGTTGTCGAAATATTTAATCCATTCCCGTTTGCGGGTGTCGATTCCCCGAAATTCAAAATAGATATTGAGGGTATCACGTTGCAGCACACCTCCCGAACCATTCAAAGTGGCGGTGTGGAAATTTATAACCCGTCTTACGAATTATCAGACCGTGGAATCACCGCCACGGGGAGAAAGAATTCCACGCATGGAACTTTCAATGTTTCGTATGACACAACGGGACGAAATATCCAAAGTATGCTTGACGGGTTGGAATATGGTATTTTCAACTTTTACAAGAACCAAGCGGACCGCGAAGGAATCTACAAGGATTTGCCGGAGTCTTTGCCGGGGCAAACTTCCGTTTTTCTTCCCGTTTTCCTTTCCTATTGCCCCGATAAAAACGGCAATGTGTTGCGTGACAATATGCCACTATATATGAATGACGGGTTGACGTTCTACACTTACAATTCGGATCATACGGAAGTTACGGGAAACGTTGCGGGTGCGTTGGAGGAATTCGAATTCAACATACTCATGAAGGTTAATAATAAACCACGAATACATACGGTTGTGGCAACCACTGACCAAGATTCTTATTCGTTTACAACAGAAAAGAACATTTCGCGGTCACACCAAGACCGACAATATTTCACGTTGGATTCCACACCTATATATTCGCGTAATGATTTTTGGGTGTCATTGTTTAATCAACGTGAATTGAACTTAACAACGGCAGCCGGCGGAAATTCTGCCCGTTCTTATTGGTGGTCTTATAATTGTTTGCGGGATTTGTCCCGGTTCGCTCCATTTGGCCCGGTTAATCTAAATTTTGAATAGAATATGAGTACAGAGTTAAAAATATTATTCGGCGGTGCGGCCTTTTTGGGTGTTGCCTACGGTGTCACATACAAAAGGGCATATTCCGTTTTGTCCCGTTGCAAGTTCGCAATATCAAAAGTGTTTGTCGATTCGATAGACAACCGCGGTTTTGTGTTGGGAATAAAGGTAAAAGTGACGAACCCGACCAACAAGGAATTGAGGGTGGACAACAACAACAAATTACGTTTCTACATTAACACGTACCCGGTTGCGTATGTTCGCGTTCCTTACGAACAGTTCGTAAAGCCGGAGGACGATTCGGAAATACTTTTGGCCGTTGTAGGTTATTGGAGCGACACGAATAAATGGTGGAATTACCTATTGAATTTGGCGCAAACGGCGGATTTGAAGGTCGCGGGCAAATTGCGTGTCAACGGTCTTTCCGTCCCGGTTCCGCCGATCACGATTTACCAATACAATATTACCGATATAGTTAACAAACTAAAAAACTATAATTGATGGACGATTTGCGGGTTAACAACGAATCCACACTTATAAACCCCAAGGGGGTTACAAGCGATATTGTAACGGCGGTGATTGATTGCTACCAACGCAACGTTGGAACAGTTCCACAATCATTACTTCGCATAGTTGCAGATTGCGACACCGAAAATATTGCCTATAATATCTTTGTGTGGATTTCGGATAATATCCGATATAAGAAGGACCCGGACGGCCAACAATGGGTAAAGACTCCAGCCCGTTTGATTTTTGATGGGTGCGGTGATTGTAAGAGTTATTCAATTTTGCTTTGTTCAGTTCTTACGATCATGGGTGTAAAAAATAAGTTTCGTTTCGTGTCATACGATGGAACAACGAACTATTCGCACGTTTACCCGGTGGCAATAATAGACGGTGAGGAAATCCCGGTTGACGTTGTAGCATGGCAACAAAAGGGGGTTGAATTCGGCAAAGAAGTAGAATATACAAATAAGAAAGACATAATGAATACAACGAAGATTAGCGAATTAAGCGGTTTTGACGCGAACATGAAGGGAACGTCCGCAAAGTTGACGGATACTATTTCCGCCGCAAAATTGGTTGCGGAATCCTTCAAATTGCTTGCTATCACAACGGCGAATGCGTCAATGTACAATAAGTATAATATATTGTCGCTATTGATAGACAAGTACCAATCGGACCTTCGAATGTTCAAATTCGCTTGTTATAAGTGGTTGACGGTGGCCGATTATAGCACACCGATAGTCCTTTCGGAAAATGCGGTACGTTCCTATGTTTCGGAAATTGAAAAACAAACGAAATCAATGAACCAGGCAAATGAAACGATTTCGGGGGATATTCTTTCCGACCCTATTTTTAAGGAGAATTGGGCGATGTTGGAAGAGAACATTTTCCCCGTTCTTAATAGATACAAGGACGATTGCAACAACGTACAGTTAGGAAAAGACCTTTTAAATGTCGGAATGTGCGGATTGTATCTTTTTATCCCGGATTCGTATTTGACAAAGACGCAACGGGCAAAAAAGGCCAACCAAGGCGCATTCGTTGAAAAGATGATTTCCACGTCTGTATTTACCCCATTGGCGGCGCTTAATTACATATATGCGGGTTTTGTCGCTTCCACAAAGACAACCCCGGAATATGTGTTTAACGCAATGTTCGCAACCAATCTTCCGTTGATTTACATATCCGAAGCAGTGAGCGGTGAAGCCTATTTCGAAGCAATGAGCGGCCCGGAGGATGAAGATTGTTACACAATCGAATACAACGACCAATACGACGAATTCGGACCGGTGCAGAAAGCCGAAGTCGTGAACACAAAAAACATTTCGCAAGACGATTTGAAAGATTGGATCGATACGGGCGCAACGTGGTTTGAAAAAATATTTTCCGCAATCACCGGGAGGAAAAGCAACGGCAACGGTGTAATTCCTATGTATACCGATAATAGCGGTAGTTTTTCCGGTTGGTTGATTCTTGCGGGTGTTGGTTTGGGTGCTTTCCTATTATTAAGAAAAGGTAGAAGGAGAAAATAACCATGGTTCGAATCGGTGACACGAACATAAGCAACGATAGTTTCGTATGGACGGATAACAAAAGTTATTCGGATATGCGTCAGAATGAACGGTTGATTTTCTCCCGTATCGATTTTCTTTTGTCTTACCTTACTACGGACGAAGCCACGGACCCGGAAGCGATTTTGAACATTATTGCGGTTTATTACGTGGATTTGCAATTGATCAGTGAATTTGGCGGGAATCCCGAATTGCTTTATAAGGCGGGTACGGTGTTAAGCAACTACGTTAATGAGCTGCTAACGATGGCACCAACCGACCGACAAACAAAGGTCCTTTCGATCATCGACACCGTAAAGCAAAAGACCATAAACGGCAATATGCCAATCGGTGATTTGCGTTTCATTGCAGAATGGGAGAAGGACATTTGCGCCAACAATTATTATATCGATTTTCGAACGGGCATAGCAACACAGACCGCACCAACGGCAACGGTAAGCGGCACGGAAAGCGAGAATTTCATGAACGAATTTAAGAAGGTTTCCGCCAATTTGGTTTATACACGTGTCCCTTATTCGATGATGGAAACGCCCGAAGCCAAACGAAAGTATTCGCAACAAGTAGACGTTATTTCCGAACTGTGCGCAAGTGGTTTTGGTTTTACCGGGGCGATCTGTTCAAACCTTATTGAATCCCAAGTTATGCAGACGTGGGGAAGTGATCCAACATCATACGTTCAAGCGATGAAGGACTATGTAAGGGAGAACCGAACAACAATAGGTGTTGGGGAACCTATTTCAGCGGCGGCGGTACTAATTCTTAAACTTGTAACGGCGGCAATTGCGGCGGGCGCAACTGTTTTTGTTACAATTTTCAATTACCGACATCGAGACCAAACCACGGCGGCCAACAGTGCTTTATATAATGCCCGTGCAAGTTATGCGGATTTCCCCGATTGGCTTTCTATTGGCGATATTGACGGGGACGGCAAGGACGATACGTTGAAGGTGTACGGATTAGGTGCTTTGGCTTTGTTTGGATTTTGGTATTTCGGCAAGAAAAAATGAAAACAAAAATTCTTATATTACTAACTAAAATATTAGAGATCATGGCAAAATTAAAAATGTTGAAGGCCCCAAAGAGGCCAAAAGCAAGTGCTTCCGTTTCCGTTAAAGAGAACTTTTTGAAGCGGTTGGCAGCGGTAAAGAAAGAGAACGCAAGGCGCAAGGCCGAGAATTTGAAAAGTTCGGCATTGGATAAGCGCATTTCCGCGGCAATCAACGGCATTTCCAAATGCTAAGTAGCAACAAATAAATAATAGATAACATGGCAAAATTAAAATTTGATTTCACAAATCTTTTGGGCGGTGTTGCCGGAGGTATGGCCGCTTATTATGTAGATGGATTCTTTGAGGATGGCAAGAAGGAAGCCGCCGCAAAAAATGAAAATTACTACGTCCCATCAATCGTTCAGGCGGTGGCGGGTGCGGCGATTTCCGCATTTGCGCCACAAGGAATTTTGAAAGGTGTAGGCTCTGGAATGGTTGGCGCTGCCGGCTATTCGATTGCAACCCTTATTTCTAGCGATTCCACGAACGGCAACGGTGCAGCAACAAGCGGAATTGGTGCGTTGCTCCCGTCTCAACATGCGGTAGGCGCATTGCGCCGCGGTTACCGTCCTTTCCGTTCCCGTGTGAGCGGTACAGACACGACCACCACGGGCGGACAAAGTGCCGTTCAGAACGTACAGTAAAACAAAAAGTTGAACAATAAAAACAAATACTATTATGGCTTTAAAAGTAGCAAACATTGAGTTTGACCGCCGCCGATTCGAAAAGGCTTTGGCCTACTACGGATCAAAAGGCATTGCGCCGCAACCATCACAATTGCGTATTGAGGAGAATTTGGTTGACGGACAAGGTGTTTACACCTTTAATTTGAGAAAGGAAAATTTGTCGGCTTGCGAACAGAATTTGCGCCGAAACGATTTGTTCCTAACGTTGGGTTTGTCAATCATGCTTCGAATCGAGGACGCGGACAAACCGGGTGTTTTGCCTTTGCTTTCATACGCAAAGAAGGGACGCGAGACCGTCACCGCCGCAACGGTTAGCGATCCGGCAGTTTACACCGTTGACGACTTCGGTTTTGAGACAAGCGACATTGAAGCATTGTACAATGGAAAGTTGAACGTGACCACCCAAACCACGGTTAACTTCGAAGCAATGCCAACTTCATTGTTCAAGAAGGAAAGCGCGGGAATCGTTGGAACCAACGCGAACTATGTTCACGATGTTAACAACGGATTCGACATTGAGAGTTCCATCAAGGCAATGGCTGAAGAGTTGATTTTTGCGGGTACACAAGACCACAAAATCACGTTGTCATTCCCTACATTTGCGGGTAGCAAGTACGGCGCATTGCAGGGCGGTAACGGTACAAGTACCGCGGATGATACCAAGGTACCTAACACCAATTATGTATCTAAGGTTGTGTTCTTTGCGTTCGGTTACTTGATCCCGGGCGGAACTTCCGACCAATACAAGAACGACCCGGCGAACCCTTACGCGTCCGCAATCTAAAAAACATTTCTTGTCTATTCAAGGGAGGGGAGAACCCCAAGCGCTTCGGAATCATGAAAGAGTTTCGCACCGCTTTCTCCCCTACCCTTTTGTAAACTCTTAATTTATGGTAATCCAAAATTCAGACACTATATTTTTACGTTGGGACGATGACCACCACCAAATTTTCTTTCCCAAAGAAAGAATTTCCAACAAGAAGATAAAGACCATCACGGCCATATCCGGTAAAGTGTACGGGCAACAACTGTTGGCACCAACGGGCGAATTCGTGACGTATTGCGGGGATTCCGTGGATTCGGCGACCGACACCAACGACACGATAAGCATTTTTGACGGAGAGGACCGCCACATTTTGGATTATTACGCATTGCGAAATATTGCGTTCGCCAACAACTACGATTATACGTCATACGGCAATCACAAACCGTTGCACGAACTTAATTCGGAAATTAACCCGTCTTTGTCTTTCGTTTCGATAGATCCGACACGGACGGTTGAAACCGGGTACAATGCGGAGATCGTGCCAATTGTAGTAGTGTATGATACGGACGAACCCGAACCGCAAGTTATTTCGACGCGTTGCAAATCGTTCTATGTTAATACGGACGAAAAGCAAATCAAACTTTCCGACATTACGGCATATTTTTTGAAAGGCCGTAAAATCAAGAAAATGGAAATATGGGGTAGGGACGATTTCACCCCGAATTCCGCCACGAACAATTATTCAATCATTGATAAATGGATCACGTTAAAAACAACGGATGGAAAGGCAATAAACCAAATCCCATCATTGTTTTTCGCCAAATGGGGTATTTGCGTGGACAATTATAATACTGAATTGGTGCAGCCTATGCGCCGTACGTCTGATATTTTGTTTTCTGATTTGGCGATTGATGAGGACGAAAGTTTCATTGAGAACCCAACCGGGAACGTTTTTCAAGCGAGATTAACATTTTACTATTAATATATTCAACCATGGAACAGATCATCACGGGGGCCGTCGGGGTCCCGGTAATCATAGCGGGCGAAAGGACCTATTTGCCATATATCCCGGAGATAAAGGACCGAACAATTAAATATATAGATATTGTTTCGTGCGGTTACGACATTGCGGGCAATAACACTAGTATCCCATTTGCCGATTGTACGTTATCTTTGATTCGCAAGAACACAACGGAAATGTTCATTGAGGAAGCGGACACGTACCAATTCAACCCGCAATACAGAGAGGGAGAACGAATGTTTATAGGCGAAAAAATAGATTCGGAAAAATCTTTCATTCGTTGCACGAATTCCACGGCCGTTGGAAAATGCGCTTTCTTTGTTTTCTATTGGCAAGAATCCCCGGTTGCAACCGCAACGGATACGATTACCCGCCAAACCACCAACGAAACAATTTGTGTGGGTGCAAAATCATTCATGAACGATTCACGCGTGTTGGCGGATAGAAAGATCGTGGGAATTTCCCCCGCCGTTGTTACGAAGGATAAAAACGGCAATGTAAACGCGTTTGGGGAATATTCGGGTATGCTTGTCGACTCTTTCGTTAATCTCGTGAAGGGTTCCCACATATTCTTTAAGAATGTGCCGACAATTGTTTTGCAGAGATATAACAATTGGATAAACCATCTAACATTCGATTCCGTGGATATTGATTTCACGAATTCATTTGTTCAAGTTTCCCCACAAAATTTGGGGTTCTTTATGGGAAAATCCATGGTGTTCGACTTCGAATATAAATAAACAATATAAGACAAGAAAGATATGATTGTAGGAATAGAGGAATTAATTAATGTAGTCCAACAGAACCGCATAAAAAATTTTGAGGTTCGAAAGGATGCAAGCGATTCGAATTCGACACAGTTGCGCACGGACGACAATATGACGGACGGCCAAAAAATTGAGCTGCTCCGAAACGTAATGCAAAACAATTACGGTCGTTTCTGTCTGTTGGGTTATGAGCAACAGAGCCAAACCAAATACCGCCATTGTATCGAATTCATGATCAAGGAGCAAGCGGCGCAACCTACCGTGAATTTTCCACAAATGAACGGTATCGGGATCGTGCCGGAAGGCTATGTTTCAAAAGCGCAAGTGGAAGAGATGTTGCGAAACAAGGATTTGGAAAACAAGTTAGCGAACATGGAAAACCAAATTTCCGAACTAAAAAAGGAAAAGAAGGAATTGGAAACCCCGGTTAACGAATTTTTCCGTTCGTTGGCACCGATTGCGTCAACAGTTGTTTCCGGGTTAGTGCAGAAGCAAGCACCAACGGCGGCCGTTGCGGGTTTGGATTTGCCGGAGAACACCACCCCGGAAGAAGTGGACGAAAATATACAAGTGGCCCACCATGTGGAACAGTTAATGCAACGTTGGTTGGAAGCGGACCCGCAAGCGATCGAGATGTTGGAAAAGTTGGTTGTGTTGTGCGAAACGGACCGCGGTACATACGATATGGCAAAGAACATGTTGATTTCTAAAATTTAAAGATATGCTAACCAATTTTATCCCAAGCACTAAAACATTGTTAATCGTTGCCGGAATCGGTGCGGGCGGTTTTCTTGCGTACAAACTATATGCGGGCGCACAAGAACGTGCCCGCCAAAAGAAAATCACGCAACGAATCAATAGCGAAGAAGAACGTGCACTTATGAAGTCCACGGAACGAACGATTGACGATCAAAGCGCACAAAGCATTGCACGGGCATTGTACGAAGCCATGGACGGTATGGGTACGGACGAAACGGCAATATATGATGTACTCATAGAGCGAAACCGCCTAACGTCCGCCGATATTGTGGCGGTCAATAAGGCTTTCGGGGTACAGAAATACGGGACATACGGTTCTCCGTGGTGGGGAGATGGGGCCGATTTGAATTTGGTTGAATGGTTTTCCCGGGAACTGTCCAACACTAGTTCTTTATATAAGATATTACAAACTAAATTCAATCAAGCGGGGATTGATTGGGATTAACTTTAAAACAAAAAAAGATATGGGAAAAAGAAATATTACAATTGCCGATATGCGCCAAATTTTGTTGGATTATGGAATTTGCAGCGAAGAATATATCAACGGCGCAATTTGCGTTGGCGGGATGGTTCCGCAAACATTTGAAAGAGTTTTGGAGTATCACACCGGGTATAATTCATTTGAATTGTATTTGGAGGATATGGAGGATATGGAGGATTAACCCGGTTTGATTTTGGTTTAAATATGTAATGTTATGGAAAAGATAAAATTTAACCAAGCTGTCTATAATGATGTTCAAACGGATTTTGCCACACGTGCATCATTTGGCAATGGTACTGTGGAATTTGAGTCTTTCAATAACGGATTCGCAAATTTCAAAATAACAATAAGAACAGACACTTCTTATGTAAGTGTTCTTTGCGAAAATTTTGAAATAGACGATTCTGTGGCCGATGGTGTCATAGGAATATGGCTATATTTTGGCGATGACATTACGGGCGAAATATTTCTATCTTAAAAATATAGATATGCTTTTCCTATCCAACAAAATAAAATCCACTACCCCGGCCGCATTTGAAAGCCGTGTTGTAGAAATTGCAAACAATTTGGGCATAGATCCAAATTGGTTGATGATTGTAATGTATTTCGAAAGTGGGTTGAATCCGACCGCCGTGAACAAGATTAGCGGAGCAACCGGGTTAATCCAATTTATGCCCAAAACGGCGCAAAGGTTGGGAACGTCCACGGACGAATTAAAGACCATGGACGCAATATCCCAATTGTATTATGTTGAAAAATATCTTTCCGCCTACCGGGGCAAGATGGCAAGTTTAACGGATGTGTATTTGTCCGTTTTCTATCCCGCCGCCGTTGGCAAAGAAGATGGCTATATTTTAGGCGCCGACAATGCCGAATTGGTTGCCCGACAAAATAAGATTTTCGACACCAACAAAGACGGTGTAATCACCAAAGCGGAAGTGACGCAATATATAGAAGGTTATGCAAAACGTTTGGGATGGATCGAGAAATACAAAAAATTCGCCATTCTCCCAATTATTTTGGTTTTGTTCTGTTTAATCCATAAATTCTAACACACATGCACAATTATAAAGTTCGTTATCGATTCGAAACAGTCCGCAAGGATTACACCCTACTACACGACCATTATAGTTGTGTAATGTTTTCCAACGAAGGAGAAACACCCGTGCAAATAAACGGGAATGCGATTGCCAATCCGGGTGAGTCGTTAAAATTCAACGAAGATCCGAATGTGAGGATTGACACGGATTTCAACGTCCATTTTGTGGAGGACCCCAACGACCCAACGTTAACCAAACATTGTGTCATCACTTGTTCTTATTACGAACCTATACATTAATAGAATATGGCAATAGACAAAGAAACAAACAAATCGGTAGGCGGCGGGTTCAACATAGAATCTTCCGACAATTCAATTACAATATCCGACACGGGGAACAACACAAAGGATATAAAAGTGAATTGGGGAGAAATGCCGGAGCCGGAGGAAACCGAAATAAATTCCACGGATGGTTCGATCGATGTGAAACAAACGGGGCAAAAATTTGATTTGTCCGTCCCGCTTGCCACAGAGCAACGGAACGGCCTATTGTCCTACGTTGGGAAGTATCAAAACGACCATGCGCAATTAATCACCACGGACGAAATTTCCGCAACGGCGAACATTGCGGCAGGGCGATTGATTGGAAAAGATTTGGAGTTTTTCCCGGAAAATGGCCAAATGATGACATGGAAGGATTCTAACGGAGATTTGCATTTGTCCCGTTACGAACCAAACGTTGAAAAAAATAATGGATTCAGCAAGGCGAATTGGAGAACAGCCACGTATGATTCAGTAGAGAAAACTATCATTATCGAATCAAAAACGGGAGATGGTGCCGCCACCTATTCGGGAAAATTCATGGTGGCGCGAACCGACAATAACGGATGGACATTCACCGAATATTTGGACCAATATTCCCCGGAAGAGAATTGGGGCATTGGCCACTCACACGCGGGGACTACTGTGTTTATATCGAGAAACATATCACAAGAAATAGAATTTTCAACGGATGGGGGGTTGACGTGGACCCGCTCAAATTTGCCAACGGATTCGGGTTGGACTTCCGTTTGGGTTGATGAATTGGGGCGGTGGTGTTTCCGCAATACTAACAATGTAGTATTGGCGACCGTTGATTTTTCCAACTTCACAGATGTGAGTGCGGAATATCCCGCGGGGTGTTATTGCTATTTCTTGCCGGAAACACCATCAAGATATGACGACAATAGCAAAACTTCAAATTGGGTTTGTCTTTGCCGTGAAACCGTGTTTGGAATGACGCAAAATGTTTTGCGGACGAAACATTCTAACGGGTGGCAACGTTGGTGGTCATTCGGAACGGGGCAACTACTAACCCGTCATTTCCCCATTAAAATACAATATGAAAATGCGTTGGGGGTTATAACGGACGTTGACGCGGATATGTTCGTCAACGAGGAAGAGAACCAAACCACTACGGCAATATGGATTGATAGCACGCATAAATATAACATATACGGAGGTGCGGACAATTATTGGTTTTATCCCGTCCGCGTTTCAGACAAAGACGGGAAGGTGTTTGGGTTCGTTTCGATCGGAGATACAATATATAAGGCAGAGGGGCAAATGCCGCTTTCCGGGAGCATGGATATTTCCGACACAGAAGTGATATTTAAGGGGGTTGAGGGTGTCAACCTATTACCGTATGCCGGGAATAAATTGTTCACCTTCGGAGGAGTTAAACAAGACGGGAACGGTGTTGGGTTGTCCAATTTCAAAATGTTCATAACAATAGAAGGACTTGACGCAATAGCAACCCCACCCGACTTTTGGCGCGAAATTCCTTTAATTGACGAAAACAAAAACGGCCTATTGCTACAAGAAGGAAACACCGTTAAGACCGCCGAATTAGGGAATTTTTTAGAGAAAAGAACAGCTGGAGCAAAAACGGAAATTGGCACCGTACATTCTGACCGTACCACCGAATATGCGAATTACATGTTGCAGAATTCGAACGGTGTATGTTGGTGTATGGTGGACGTGGCCGACATGGTGAACAACACGACCAAAGTATATTCGGACGAAGAATGTACAAACGAAATAGGAGTTGTAACAAATCATTCGTACAACCCCAATAACCCGTTGGACGTGGAAGTGAATATTGGTGGGACTACGGAAGTGTATGTTATCGACCTAACAAAAATACCGCAATCGTTGGCGACAACGGCCGCCATAATAGCCGCTATTAACGAATTAAAAAAAAAAATTATAATATGCGTTAAGGTATTGCACCAAGCATACGGCGCAACCACATTCACAGATCTAACGAACCAATTACAATGGAATGCGAACGATCAACGATGGGAAGCGGCATTGACTTGCAATCTAGGTGCGACCATATACGCGACAACGGACGGGAACGACCCACAACCCGACGCGTCAAACGTGGGATTCTTTTACACAGTGGCGGCCAAGTCCGGCACATTCCAAGTTTACGTTATCGGTAGTTTATTCACGGACGGAACCAACACGGGCCCATTAATGTTAATTCTATAATCCTAAATACTATGGCAACATACGACATTTCAATAACACTAGAAAAGAGGTGCAAATTGTGCAATATGCAACCGCAATACGGTAATTTGAACCAGGCACACGCAAGCCGGGTATTGCGCAATGCGTTTATCGAATCGTTTGCAAAATCACAATTAGACGATTACGAAATCACCAAAGACCAAATGGGGAATTACCATGTGAGCGAATCAAAGAAGGATTCCCCAACGATAGTAAAATTGAATGATGATTCGTTGAACTGTTTCAAAGAATTCATTGAAGGATTAAGCGAGAAACAACGGGTGTTTTTCGGTGACGAAACAATCTTTGCAACCGTCATGAACCTTTGGAACCAAGCACACCCACAAGAAGACCCCACGGAGGGGGGCGACTAATGAAAAGGGAAGATTGGTTATTTGCAATTGGGTTGGCTTCGTTGATCGGGTCCGCCTATGTAATGAAACTTGTTAGCAACAAGGAACAGACGGACAAAGAGAGATGGGAGAAGGAGCGAAACGACCGTATAGAGCAATACGGAGATTTACACCGGGAATTGACAATGTCAATGTACGGTGAAGAAGTTTTGAACAACCCTAAAATTTACACGGATTAATGGATTTTACAATCATAATCACAACGGCGATTTCCGCATTTACGGCGGTGGCGGGTTTCTTTGTAGGAAAAAGAAAATCCGATGCGGAAGCAACGCAAACCGCATTCGAATCGTACAACGTGGCTTTGAAATCCCTACGTGGGGAGATCGAAGCGAACGGCCAAAGATGGAATGAAATTCGTTTGGCTTTGGAAGCGAAAATAGAAAGCCAAGAAAAACGAATTTCAGAATTGGAAAAAGAAAATGCAGAATTGAAAGCGAGAATCAAAAAAATAAGGTAATATTGCGGGAGTGGAAAAGAAAATTTATATTTGAAGGAACAAATTTCAAAAATAAAATAGTTATGGGAGCAAGACGAAAAAATATTTTGTTAAGATTTGGTTGGGAAGTCCACACAACCGACATTCAGATCCGAGCGGATTTAAAAAGAAGAGATTACAACCCATTCGATGGGGGTTATTTAGCATACGTTGAAGGCAATAACATTCAAGATTTTAAAAATGAGTTTTTCCACGAAATGGATTATTTGCGGGCATTGTCAATAATTCCCAATGATTTCTCTATTTCTGAAATTTTGGTGGCCGTGGACGAAAACGGAGAAATTTTGGGAACCCGTCATTTTGAATTATGAAACAATGGATCCTTATAATATTAGTCTTTGTATTGCTGCCATCATGCGCAAGCCGCCGCAAAGCGACACGCACGGAGCAAACAAAAATTGAGGTGGCGCAAACCGACACCACACGGACGGACTATGTAAAGAAGGATTCCACCACCACGGAGACGGAAGCGGAGGTTGTAACAGTTCAGACGATCGAACGAATAGACACAACCGGAAGAGTAACGGAACGCACCCGAACCACCACCGTAAAGAAAGCACGGACCGCACAACGAACCGGGAAAGCCGTAACCGCCACCACGGAAGCAAAAACCAACGTCACCGCAAACGCACAGACGGAGAAGAAAGAAACCACAAAACAAAGCAGCTCACAAAAGTTCTTTTGGAATGTTATAATATTTATTTTTCTGTTGTTGGTGTTGTTGGCAATTTCGGTGTGGCAACTAATAAAGATACAAAGACGGTAAGAATTACAAATGTAAACGTGGCATTGAATTTTGTTCAATGCCTTTTTCATATCCAATATTTCCGTGCAGCACGGAAGATTTGAAAAGAACAACCCACTATTTATGTTCAAAATTTCGGAACATGAATGGCGGGTATTTTTTTTGTTATTTTAGTTTTGTAAAATTGCAAGTGATAACAAAAACTTAAACGATATGAAAACACGAATTTTATTAACACCCCTTTTGGGGTTGTCCATTCTTGCCGGGTGCAAGGAGGACGAACAAACAACGTGGGAAGAATCCGTCCGGGACTCTTTCAATTATGAAATAACAATCAATGTTGAGCAAGACGCGCAAAAGACGGTTTACATTTGGCCGAACGGGTGTTGTCCGATCGAGAAAAAAGGCAATTTCTATTTTTCCGGCAATGCGGCGGATTTTGTGTTGACGAACGCAAAAAAGAGTGACGGGAAAATAAATTGGAAATGGGAAACAGAATGGGGGACAATTTGCCATCTTTCCGCCAAGGGGGGAGAAATCGAAATCCACACATTCGAAAGTTACGCGGGTTTTATAATGGATAAAAACACAAACTATTTTAGTGCGAAAATCGATGATTAAAAGTTTTTAAGTTTTTGTTTCCGTCTGTGATACACCAACCCGGTTGCGAAACCGGGAATATATGTAAACAACTGTTTCTTAACATATTATAAATTATATAACAGACGGCAAACAAACAACTCTCTATTTATCAATGTGTTATAATATTTATGTTTAATATTATGTTAAATAGAATATGAAAATTAAGATAAAAGCGAACATAACGACAAAGGCTTTTGATCATATACGTAACAAACAGAATTTGGAAGAATTGTTTGTTGGTGATTTGGCAAAAGTTTTCGTACTTAAAAAGCCGATAGCAAAACAACAAATTAAAATAAAGGTGACATGGGAGGACGTAAAGAATGAGTTACTTTAAAGAACGTTTGGATTCGTTATTCCTCACTGTGGCCGATTGTACGGACGTATTGTGTTGGGATCTTGACACGGAAAATTCACGGCGGGCAAGATTCCAATACATCACACAATCAGAAGAAGGAATCGACATTTTCTTTTTCGACCTCAACAAAAACATTCGGTATTATGACGTTGTGGTCCCGTCACAAGTGCGACCGGGGAAAGCGAATTTGAACCACCGGGAATACAAAATAACACGGTTGGAAAATCCCGTTGGCGACATGAAATATAAGTTCCCCGCGGGTGTCGGGGAAACCTACCCTTTCATTCCAACGGAGATTTGCGACAAGTACGCAAAGGGCGAGAAAATAAAGGTCCTCTATTTGACGGAGGGGGCATTTAAGGCATGGAAAGCCGCAAAGCATGGATTGAACATTATTGGCCTAACGTCAATAACTCACTACAAACAAGCGGACGGGGTTATCTATCGGGATATATCACGCATAATCGAGAAATGCAACGTTGAATGTGTGTGTATGTTATACGACAACGATTGTTTGGATTTGGGTGCCAAAGACCTAACGACAAACGGGGATTTAGCAAGGCGACCAACCACGTTTTTTAATTCGATGGTGTCAATATATAATTTACTGTTGGAATATAACGTGGATATATATTTCACGCACATTTTAAAGGACGTGGAAGGTTCGCCAAAGGGATTGGATGATCTATATTGCGCATTTCATGGGAACGAAGATATTATTACCCGTGATCTAAACGCGCTTTCCCGTTGCAATGATTACACATACAAATTAAACCTAAAAACCAATTTCAAAAGGTTGCGGGCATACTTCGGAATCAAAAACGCACAAGCATTTTTTTCGAAGCACGAAACGGAGATAATGAACACCGGGAACAATTCCTTTATATTCTACGGGTCACAATACCGCATTAACATTAATGCGGACACCGGGGAAAAGGAAATCACATTGGAAGTTCCGGCGGATCTAAACAATTTCTTTCGTTGCGGTGATGATTATTATGAGTTAGTCCCGACCCCTAACCCATGGGGAGAAATGGAGGACGTTTTGACCAAACGTTCCGCAAAAACAATAACGGACGATTTCGGGAAAGACGCATTAAAATATGTTCAGAAGTACAAAGCATTTGTAAATATACCGTCTAACGTTTCTTACCAACGTATCGTTGGAAACTGTTATAACATATACAACGAGATACACCACGAAATAAAGGAAGGGTCGTGGCGATGGACGGAAACATTTTTGCAACATATCTTCGGAGAGTATTACGAATTGGGGTTGGATTATCTTACAATATTGTACAGGGAACCAACCCAAAAATTACCCGTATTGTGTTTAGTCTCGGAGGAACGGAGAACGGGAAAGACAACGTTTTTGGATTGGCTTTGTGACATATACGGGGAAAACGGGTGTATAATCGGAAACGAGGAATTGAAAAGCCAATTTAACGGTGTTTTTCTACAAAAATTAATCGTGGGATTGGATGAAACCAGCTTAGCGGACAACCGCGAAATCACGGAGCGCATAAAGATGTTATCCACCGCCCAAAAGATACCCACACAACGAAAGGGTGTGGACTTCACGATCAATTACATATTCGCAAAGTTCATTTTGTGTTCCAATAAGGTTGATTCGTTCATTTATACCGAAGGAGAGGAAAACCGTTTTTTCGTTCTGAAAATTCCAACATTAGACGGCAAAGAAATTGTGGATCTTCGAAACAAATTACACGAAGAAATCCCCGCTTTCCTTTTTTATATCCAAAACAGAAAGATAACACACAAAAAGGAATCCCGCATGTGGTTCGCTTACGATTTGTACCGAACGAAAGCATTTGAGTCCCTTTGTGAGAAGCAGAAGCCACGGGCGCAAAAGATAATTGAAACATTCATTTCTGAAACAATGGAGGATTTCAATTTGAAAGAATTATGGGTTTCGAAAGACGCGATTTGCGAAATGGTGCCGGATCTACGCAAGTTCGAACTACAAGTGAACGACATACTAAAAAGATTGGCGAACGACAAAGCGACAAAGCCACAACGTTTTTCAATCCCCTATTGGGTGGACAACGAAGGGGCGGAAGCATTCGGCGGTGATCCTATGAAAGTGAGTTATCGAAGGTTTTTGGGAAGGCCTTTTTTATTTGTTAAACAATAAAAATTAATAGACATGGGAAGAAAAATTTTTTACAAAGAAAGATGGGGGAATCGTGTAAACGACACAAGGATCAATTGCGAAGCATACAGAAAAATAATGGAAGCGGAATTTGATGAAAGTTTAATGGTCTTTCACCTAAAACGTAAATGGTGGTATAGAATATATTTTGGTGAGAAAGACCGGGAATATAGGGGGGACAAATGGGGTAAATATATAGAAAAGTTTATTGGAAAGATGGAAGAAGGAAAACGAATCTATATTGAATTAGATTGGGGATACCCCGCCAAATTCGATTTAGCATATAAAATGTTTTTTGAGGTTACAGACATTATTAAAGAAATAAGTAAAGAACATTTGGGAGGGGATGGGGCCGAGAAATGGGCCATATATTTTGAACCAGGATTAAGAATATTATAAACATTAAACAGAATAGACAATGAAAAATTTTAGAGTAGGAAATATTATCGAAGCGAATGGACATTTAACGGCAATATATGGATGTTGCAATGACTTGATTTGGTTTTATGATAGGAAAGGGAATGTAGATTTTCTAAGAATTTACGATAAACGGATCAAAGATTTTGAACTTTCAACCTTTCTTTTAGATAAACTGTTTAAGGAGGAATTAAAGAAAGGGTTCGATAAATTTTATCATGTATGGATTGTTAACAAGAATCTAAACATAGAGATTCGGGAAGCAACAACCGGGTTTAACATTTTATGCCATGGATTTGAAATGTTTAAAATTTTTTCAGTTCGGGAATTGCAAAATGTATATGCGTTGTTGTATGTAAATCCAATAATTGGGTGTGGTAAAAGAAGTGATAGCAAAACACCGGGAGAGTTAGACGAGAAATTAAGAAAAATTTTAAAAATAGGATAGTATGAAAAAAATAGAAATACCAAAGCGAACATTCATGTGTGATACAATGGCTACATGGTGCCAGCCAACTTCGGAAATGTGCCAAGGATGTTCGTTTTACAAAAAGACGATATTGCGAGAACAAGAAGCAATTCTAAATGAATGTGTGGACCTTATTAAAGAATACGGATTAGGTCCCGTAAATTCATTCACAAAAGACGAAATCCAAAAGATATATTTTGATTTGGTTTCACGTCTTAATTGGCAATACGACATTAGGTTAGAACGGGATCCGGAAGATTACAAGGAATAAAAATATACAAGATCATGAACGAACAAGAATTACAAACATTCGTTGCGCTAGTCGAACAAATGCGCAACGCACAACGGGAATATTTCCGGGGCCGTATGGGGCGGGATTTAGACCGCGCAAAGAAGTACGAAAAGGAAGTGGACCGCACAATAAGAGAGTACAAAGCAAAACAAATGGATTCATTACAACTAAAATTATTTTGAGGATGGAAAGAGAACAGTATAACAAAGCGACTTCGTTAATAAAATCAATAGAATATTACGAGGATACAAAAAATATATTGGAACAATCATTAGAAGCAATGAGAGATCCATTTGATGATGTGGAACCGGGCGTTGATGTGATTATAAAAAAAACATTGGAAGC
>Ga0310786_10003614_pt1 | contig 22340 bp, 18 predicted proteins | sample AusTroGonzalo_MG_FD_203881 | JGI IMG/M metagenome (GOLD analysis project Ga0310786, IMG submission 203881) | Bovine rumen microbial communities from tropical cattle in Woodstock, Queensland, Australia - Gonzalo_03 (v2) (version 2) | ecosystem: Host-associated > Mammals > Digestive system >...
CGTACCAGTCGAGTTGCAGGCGGATGCAGACATCGCCGGAGAGCTGCGCCTCCTGGAAGTTGTCGAGGAACCACTTGGCGGTGCGCTCCAGCTGGGCCTTGGTATGGGTGTTGCGGTTGGGATAGACCACCGCCACCTTCTTATCTATCCATTGGTGCTGCTGCTGGATGACAATCTTATCGTCCTCCGTCTTACAGGCGGCCAGCAGCATGATGCATGCTGCGCACAGCCACAATTGTACATTGTGCATTATGCATTGTGCATTACTCCTCATACGCTTCCTCCTTTCTGATGGCATCTTCGTGAATCTGCTGGAGCAGCGCCTCGGTGATATACCTATTATATATAGGTAGCAATAGGTCGTCAGTATCAAGATGAACAGACACTCCGGTATAGCCTTCTTTCAGTCCCAACACCTGATGCTTGGGCATGCCCTCGGCCGAGAGCCACTGACCGATGCAGAGACCCACGGCGCGGTCGATATGCTTGATAACCGACAGTTTGCACGACACATTCTCAACGTCTATGCCCACATAAGAAGGACTTAACAGGATGTCGGCGAGGTACATCATGGTGTAGCCCGAACCGCCACAGATGGGGACGATGGTACCAGGAACCTCGCCAAGGATGCGGAGAGCCGTGCTGTCGGCAATATTATAACCCTCGCCAGCCTTCTCGGCCAGATAGATGGTTTCGAGGTGTTTCTCCATATAATCATAATAGTCGGTGAGGAAGCCATCGGTAAAACCCTTGGCAGCTCCAGTCACCGTGTGGTCCTCGGGGTTGGAGAGGATAAGTGTGGTGGTGCTGTTGAAGACAGGCTGGATGGCGCCGGCCTCGTACATGGCCCCATAATAGGGCAGATAGAGCGTGGAACCGCCAGCAGCAAGGGGCACGGGCGTCTCCAGATAGAGCAGGCTGGCGTAGGGGTTGCCGTCGAAGAGGTGGCTGTTCTGACGCAGGTAGTCGTCGTAGCCGGTAGCAGCGACGATGAAGAGGCGGCGAATGGTATCGTTTTGGCTCTTCACTGCCTGGAACATGCTCTGCAGGTAGCCCAGACCCTCCTCACGGCTTGTCGGCGAGAGCTGCATGGTGCGCAGGCCATACTTGGCAGCAGCCTCCTCCACACCTTTATATATCAGGTCGCTATAGGAGCGGTCGCCCAAGGCATCGGTGCCGTAGATGACGGTGACGGAGGGTGCCGTATTGGCTTTCGGCTCGTCGGCATCCCACTGGTAGACGGTGCCGCCCTCCTTGCTGCAGGCGGCGAGTAGCCACATGGTGCAGACAAGTGTCGCGGCAAGCAGATGCCATCTTGTGGGAAGTCTCATAATAGATTGTACGTAGATTACTTCGTAGATTGTATGTAAATTACTTCGCTTGCAAAGTTACGAAAAAGAAATGACATTCCCATAAGAATCTGCAGTTTTTTAAGGAAATTGCCGCTCTCCAGTGTAAACACAGCGGAGAGCGGCAATCCTGTATTCTGTCTTCTGTCTTTTATGTTTTATTTTGATTACCGATAGGCTTTGCGGAACTGGCGGTACTCGTCGCAGCGCGACACGTAGGGGGCGGGTGCCGACCGTTTCTGCTCGAAGGCGGCGAGGGCGGCAAAGGCCTTGTACTGTGACGACTGGCGGTCGGTGATGTGCTCGTAGTCGATGAGCTTGTCGTTCCACTCGTTACGGTACCACCGTGAGGTGTGCAGCTCGCCGTAGCTGCGTGCGAAGAGGGCACGCTCGCGGAGGGCGACATCGGAGCTCTGGGCTGCCTTGTCGAGCAGGGCGAGGGCCTTGGCGGCGAGGTCGGTCTCGTTGAGACGCACGGTGTCGCTGACGCTCTTGGCGTCGCGCATCAGGTACCAGCAGTCGCCGGTGAAGCAAGCCTGGGCATAGCGGGTGGCTAGGTCATAGTAGCGTTGGTAACGTCCATTGGCGTTGAGCATGGATGTGGAGCTCTCAAGGCTCAGCATCTCCTTGGCAAAGGCCTCCTTGGGGTTGACGGTGAGTTTGCGGGGACGCTCGCCGTCGGTGATATCGCTGGACAGCCACTGGCGCTTGATCCAGGGCTCGACGGTCCACTTGCGGTTGGCGGCATAGGCGAGGTAACCCTTCTCGTTGTAGTAGGACAGGGGCACCTTGCGCAGCCACTTCAGGGCTTCTTCCCACTGGCACAGACGCATGTACTTCGTGCCGACGAGGTCGTTCAGGGCGTTGGCGTCAACGTGCTGGCGCGGTTTCAGGTAGCGGTCGAGGGCGTTGGTGGCCGGTGTGGTGGCGTAGGTGATGTACTGCTGTAGCCGCTCGGCGGCCATGGTGTCGGCGTAGGTCTCGTACTCGGCACAGCTGAGGGCCTTCATCAGTGCCAGCGCCGTCACGGGACGGCTGGCGTACTTGTCGATGAGCACCTGGTGGGCCAGACGGTTGCGGGCGTTGTCGAAGAACATGTCCTCGCGGGCTTTGGCGTCGAGCCACTCCAGCTCGGTGGCCAGACGGTTGTCAAAGGCGTCACTGGCTGCCGACAGCGATGCCTGTATGTAGAGCTGCAGCACGCGAGCGTTGTCGGCCATGCGCGGCGTACCCTCCATGGTGAGGGCTTTCCGGATGTCCTGAAGGGCCGTCTGGCGGTCGCCGAGGAGGTACTCGAGCCACGCCTTGGCACTCTGCCACATGGCGGGGACGGGCGACAGGTGGCCGCTGACCACCTCGGTGGCAAGGGCGATCATCTGGCGGGCCTCCTGGCGCTGGATGTCGCGTATGAAGAGCTTGCCCTGAGGGAACCCTTCTCCATTGTTCTCGGCATCGACGGCTTCCTGGACGTTGTTGACGAAGTCCTTGAGCAGGAAGGGCAGCACGGCGGAGTCGGGGAAGCGCTTGTATTCCTCACGGATGGCGGCACAGGAGCGCTTTGTGTAGTACATCGTCATCAGGCTCTCCCAGTCGCCCTGTTCGGCGAAGGTCTGTGCGGCGGCATAGTCGCTGCCCGTCTTGTAGAGGGCACCGGCGTAGATGTTGCGCATCATGTCGCGATAGACGCTGTTGATCATCTTCGAGCCGGTGGTCACCCAGAAGGTGACGTTCTGAGGGTGCTGGCCGAGCATCATGTTACAGCGCATCACCAGCAGGGCGTGCTGGGAGCGCAGGCGTGTCGTCAGCTTCGACTGGGCATAGGCACGGACGTTGAGGAGCGTCTGACGGCGCAGGGCCAGCTGCTCCTTCGTGGGGTAGTCCCACTGCTCCTGGCGTTTCTCGCTGGCGCACTCCAGGTACTTCTGCAGGTTCTGGATGTAGCTGACCATGAGCAGGTCGTTCTTCTTGCGGGCGATGTCGATGGCCTCGTCGGCATCGAAGTAATAGTACTCCTGCTTCGTGCCGAGGTAGGCTTGCCAGTTGTCGTTGGTCACCTGCTCTACGTGACTGCGGAACTCCTGCGGGGCGTAGGGGCTGAACAAGTAGTAGTTGTGGTTGTCTAACCAGATGCAGGCATATCCTGCCACGGCGCTGACGGTGAGCAGGCTAAGGACGATAAATCGCTTCATATGTTTCAGAATCATATCGGTTAATATTCTCTTTATCCAGATGGTAGGTGACGATGGCGTGGCTCAGACTGGGGCGACGGCGCTCCACGGCCGCCTTTACCTGTAGTATCTCGCCGGCCTCGACGCGGTGCTCTATACGTACACCGTGGATGCGGCGCTGCCAGCTGTAGACGGGGTAGGCCGCTGCCAGGGGCAGGGGGTAGTCCTTCAGACGGCTGAGGTAGGGCGCTACGTCGCGGATGTCCAATATCGGGTTACGCTCCATGTACTTCTGTGGGTCGCCAGTGTTGTAGAGCATCAGCACGCCGTAGTCGACGGGCGGTGCGGGCATCGACAGCTGGTGCAGGCGGATGGTGGTGGAAACCTCTCTCCTCTCTCCTCTCTCCTCACTCCACCTTTCACCATCCACCATCCACGCGTTTCGGACTTCCTCCAGGAACTTGTAGTAGGTCTTACGGCTTCGGGAGGTGTAGTCGCAGTCTATCTGTATCTCTCTGACACCCTTGATGTCGTTCGTCTCGTTCATCTGGCGTATGCGCTTCACCAGCTTCGCGGCCAGTCCCTTGTGCTCCTCGTGCATACAGTCCTCGGTGATGTAGACCGTCGGCACTATCTCGATGCCCTCAGGCAGCGTGTCGCTGAACGTCATCGTCGCATTGGGGCGTGGTTCCTCGTACCTCGCACCTCGTACCTCGTACCTCGAAGAAATCTCCTCCATCACCACATCGAAATAGCGGCAGTATACCTTCTTAATATCGTATGTGCGCAGGAAGGCACGCTCCGTGCTGTCGAGACAGAGGTCCGTACGCCAGTAGTAGACGCCGTGAGCCTGGTCCCGGCCGTCGCGGTCTGTCGAGCAGCAGGCAAGGAGCACGACAAGGAGCAAAGGCGTCAGACGGCTCATCACAGCAGTTCAGGCAGTTGGTAGAGACGGGTGCTGTTGCTACCTTTGATGAGGATGTGGTAACCCTGCGGCTGTTCCGACTGCAAGGCGGCCTTCACCTCGTCGACGTCGTGGAAATGCCGGAAGGAGGCGGGCAGGTCGTTGTACTCATCGCCGACGAGCCACACGCTGTCGAGACCGCTCTCGGCCAGCATCGTCACGAGTTTCTGGTGCTCTTTGTGGCTGGAGTTGCCCAGCTCGCGCATCTCGCCGAGGATGACCATCTTGGGCTTGACGTCCATCTGCCGGAAGTTCTCCACGGCTGCCCGCATAGACGAAGGATTGGCATTGTAGGCATCGACGACGAGGCGGTTGTGCTCGGTGACGGTGAGCTGCGAACGGTTGTTCGACGGTTTGTAGGCCTCGAGAGCTTCGTTGATAGCGGCGGGCTCGACGCCGAAGTTCAGGCCCACGGCGATAGCTGCCATGAGGTTGTCGATGTTGTAGGAGCCGATGAGCTGTGTCTGCACATCGTACCATACGGGCTCCTCACTCTCCTCTCTCCTCGAAGAACTCTCCTCTAAGTTCGCGTCGGACTCGCGCCAGTGGAACTTCAGTAGTGGGTCGCAGGCGACGACCTCGCCGACGGTGCAGCCCTCGACGTTGTCGATATTGGTGGAGTAGGGGGCCACCCACACGTTGTCGGGCAGGATGTCGCAGAGACGCTCGTCGTCGGCATTCAGGAAGACGAGGCTCTCGCCGCGGTGGCCGAGGAAGTCGTAGAGCTCGCCCTTGGTCTTCACCACGTTCTTGAACGAACCAAAGCCCTGCAGATGGGCCCGTCCCACGTTGGTGATGAGGCCACAGGTGGGCTCGGCCGTCTCGGCGAGTGTCTTGATGTCGCCAGGATGGCTTGCGCCCATCTCGATGACGGCGATGTCGTGTTCGGCCGTCAGGCGCAGCAGCGTCTTGGGCACGCCGACATCGTTGTTGAAGTTGCCCTGCGTGTAGAGCACGTTGAACTTCTTCTGGAGCACGGCGGCGACGAGCTCCTTCGTCGTCGTCTTGCCGTTGGTGCCGGTGATGGCGATGACGGGGATATTGAACTGGCGGCGGTGCTCACGGGCAATGTCCTTGAAGGTCTGGAGGCAGTTGTCGACTCTTATCAGTTTAGAATTTAGAGTGCAGAGTGTAGAGTTTGCTACCGCACTGGTGTCGATGTCCTCGTCGACAATGGCGTAGGCGCAGCCCTTCTCGAGGGCGGCCACGGCAAACTGGTTGCCGTCGAAGTTGTCGCCCTTCAGTGCCAGGAAGATGCTGTCCTTAGGGCAGTCGCGGCTGTCGGTGGTGATACAGGGGTGCTCCTGATAGAGCTTGTAGAGTTCTTTGATGGTCATATAGAGTAATAATTTTCGGCAAAATTACAAAAAGTCGAGAGCAAAACAAAGAAACTTGTTTCTTTTTTTTGCCGAGACGGAGTAATTTCGCCATCTTGATGGCAAAATTTTAAAAAAAACTATGAACTATGAACTATGAATTATGAATTATTTTGTAACTTTGTGGGCGAAATGGAGTATACGATTAATATCAACGGACAACTCATGGACCTGTCGCAGCCCCGTGTGATGGGTATCCTGAACGTCACGCCCGACTCGTTCTTCAGCGATAGCCGTGCGCAGACGAAGGAGCTGGTCGTGGCCCGTGTGCACGAGATGCTGGCCCAGGGTGCCGACATCATCGATGTGGGAGCGTGCTCCACCCGTCCCGGCTCGGAGCCTGCCTCGCAGCAGGAGGAGATGCAGCGGCTGAGGATGGCGCTGCGCACCATCCGTCAGGAGGTGCCCGGCGTGGTGCTGTCGATAGACACGTTCCGCCCCGACGTGGCCAAGATGAGCGTTGAGGAGTTCGGTGCCGACATCATCAACGATGTCGATCCCAGCAAGGAGATGTTCCGTGTGGTGAGCCGTCTGGGTGTCCCCTACGTGCTGATGTCGCGCCAGGCAACGCTACGGCCTATGCTGCTGGAGTTTGCCGAGCGTGTGCAGCAGCTGCGTGACATTGGCCAGAAGGACATCATCCTCGACCCCGGCTTCGGCTTCGGCAAGCGTGTGGAGCAGGGCGACACTGTCCAGGACACTAACTTCGAGGTGCTCAACGAGATGGACCGCCTACTGGTGCTGGAGCTGCCGCTGCTGGTGGGTGTGTCGCGTAAAAGGATGGTCTTCCAGACACTGGGCACGACGCCTGCCGAGGCCCTCAACGGCACGTCGGTCATCAACACCATTGCCCTGCAGAAGGGTGCCTCCATCCTGCGTGTCCACGATGTCCGCGAGGCTGTGGAGTGTATCAAACTAACAACCCGTCTAACCGCCTGAGACTATGTTTATCGATTTCGGCCTGAAAGATATCATCGACATTCTGCTGGTAGCGCTGATGCTCTACTACGTCTACCGGCTGATGCGCGAGTCGCGCTCGCTGAACATCTTCGTCGGCATCATGATCTTCGTCGTGATATGGCTCTTCGTGTCGCAGATTCTGGAGATGCGGCTGCTGGGAACCATCCTCGACAAGCTGGTGTCGGTGGGTGTCATTGCACTCATCGTGCTCTTTCAGGAGGAAATCCGCAAGTTCTTCTATAACATCGGCGCACACCAGCAGTTCCGCAGGCTGAAGACGCTCTTCTCGTCGAAGACGGCCTCGGAGCGCCAGCGCGAGGACTTCAAGCAGACGGTCATGCCAGTGGTCATGGCCTGTCTGTCGATGTCGAAAGCGAAGGTGGGCGCACTGATTGTCATAGAGCGCATGTCACCGCTGACGGAGGTCATCAGGACGGGCGAGATACTCAATGCCGACATCAACCAGCGCCTGCTGGAGAATATATTCTTCAAGAACTCACCGCTTCACGACGGCGCCGTCGTCATCGTGAAGCAGCAGATACGTGCTGCGGGATGCATTCTGCCCGTCAGCCACGACCTGGACATCCCGAAGGAACTGGGATTGCGTCACCGCTCAGCACTGGGCGTCTCGCAGGAGAGCGATGCCATTGCCATCGTGGTCAGCGAGGAGACTGGCATGATCTCGACCGCTGTGAACGGAAAGTTCCGCCTCCGTCTGTCGGCGGAGGAACTGGAGAGTTTCCTGACAAATGAGTTAGGATAGTTGTGAGGTGGCGATACACTCCATCTCTACCAGCCATGCCGGGCGGCAAACCTTGGCGTGGGTGATGATGCGTGGCACGTCGGGGTAGTGCTCTGCCATGTAGTCCTCGACGACGGCAGCATCGGCAAGGTCGCGAAGGTAGACGATGAAATAGCGGACGTCGGCCATCGTAGCGCCGCCGTCAGCCAGTAGTGCACCGATGTTCTCCAGAAGACGGCCCGTCTGGCGGATGATGTCGCCGGTATGGACCACCTCGCCGTGACAGTCGATGCTGGCCGTTCCGGAAATGAAATACTCGTACTTATGGGGCAGCGTGATACGTGTGCCGCGCTCGAAGGCCACACCATACTCATGGGTGGGGTTCAGATGGTCCAGTGCCTTGAGGTAGAGCTGGTCGGCAGGCTGCACGTCGCGTGCCGTGAGGAAGTCGATGGCTACGCAGACGTTCTTGCCGACGGCACGGCCGCCGATGCCAGTACTGGCAATGAAGTGGGTGTCGACGGTCAGACCGTGCTGGCGGAAGATGTCGTTACGGGCCTTCACGATACCGTCGTAGTTGGTGTCGATGTCGCGCACGTAAATCCATGTGCGTACGCAGTGCTCCTTCAGTGTCAGCCCGCGTTCCTTGAGCAGGGCCAGGTACTTCTCGAAGAGCATCACCGTCTGCGTATAAGAGCCGAAGTTCATCACCTCTTCGTCGGTAAGACGGAGGCTGTCCAGCGTGAAGGCGTCGGTCTCGTCGCTGGTCTTCAGCAGCAGTCCGATCTTAGCACCGCCGATGGGCGACTGCTGGATGACGGTGTTGTCGGCGCGGCCCAGGATGTCGGTCATCAGGGGCGACTGCCGCAGCGCCTCGTCCTGATTGGCAATGTCGCTGAGGAATATCTTCGTGTAAACCAGTGTGCGGCCTGCACGCTTCTCCTCTGAAAGGTAGGCTTTCACCTCTTCATATAGTCCGGTCAGACGCTCGGCAAAGAGTCCCTGACCTCCATCGGTTATTATCTTGTATTGATCCATTACTTCAGGTCTTCTGATTTTTCAACGTATTTCACGGGGTCACCATTGCTCTCCTTCAGCACACGGGCAAACTCCTGGGGCGTGACGGTGACGGGACCGCGCATGAACTCGGGGATGTTATAGCTCTTCATGAACTGACGGTGGAAGTCGGGGTCGGCAGAGGGTAGCTCGAAGGGCTTCGTACCGCGGCCGTCGGCACCGATATGGGCGATGAACGGACGGGTGTAGTCACCATCGTCGCGGCGGCTGCTGAAGATCACCCAGCGGCCGTTGCTCGACCACGAGTGGTAGCTCTCCGTATCGGGGGAGTTGATCTCGTCCATGGCACGTACGCTGCCGTCGCTGAGGTCCATCAGGTAGAGGTCGGCCTCATGATGCCAGATGTGGAACACACCGTAATTGCCGAGGGTGAACATCAGGTAACGGCCGTCGGGAGAGACACGTGGCAGCGTGGCGCTCTTGTCAAGGCTGTCGGCAGCGAAGACGAGCTCACGGGGACCGAAGGTATAGGTCTCGGGGTCGAACGACTTCTTGTAGATGTTATATTTGAACTCATAGGCACGGCGGATGGCCTCGACGCTGTGGGAGACGGTGTCTTGGTAGACCAGATGAGCGCTGCAGTAATATATGGTCTTGCCGTCGGGAGCCCAGGCGGGGAACACCTCGAACTCCGTTGTGTCGTTCTCGATGTTGGTCACCTCGTTGCGCTCGACGTTGTAGGCTATCAGGTCGCTGACGGCATCGAACACCTCAACCTTGTTGCGGTTGTGCGTGTGGAAACTCTGGCTGGTCTTGTTGGTGGAGTAGACGATGAACGGCAGCCATGGATGCCAGGCAGGGTATACACCTGCCGAGGCGATGGAGTCGTTGCGCATGTTCACCTTGCGTATCTTGCCGTTGTAGTTGATCACCGTGCCGCCATGGTTCTGACGGGCATGGAACTGCATACGCTGCGGGTCGTAGTTCTGGTAGTTATGGCAGTTGACGCACTGGCCGTCCGTCTCCGTACCACAGAGCATGTTGTTGACTATCACCTGTTCGCGGTAGTCCTCCAGACAACGCTGGTTGAGCGTCAGCTCCTCATAGGCAACATAGGAGGGCGAGATGAGACGGTAGCTGATGTAGGGGTCGATGCTGTCCTTCGACACCGATAGACGGAACGGACGGTAGCCTTCCCACTTGTCGCCCTGACGGACGAACACCTCGACGGTGATGTCGTTGCCGGCCGTAGCGCTGAGCAGCTCGCGCCACTCATCGATGTCGGGCTGGACGGCCTCGCCGCCGCAGACCATCTGGCGGTCGCCGGCACTGTAGCGCGCCACAATCTCGTCGGCACCACCGTCCCACTCGAACGTCAGCGGTGCGATGTTCACAGGGATGGTGACGTCGCAGTAGTCGGGATAGATCTTCGGGGCTTTGTCCACCTTTGTATAGTTCTCGGGCACCTTGGCGTTCTGACATGCTGTCAGCACCATGAGCATCGCAAGCAGACTATAGTATATCGTTTTCTTCATCGTCTTCACTTCTTAAATGTTTGAGGTAATCATATCTCTCATTTATCATCTTTCCTCTTAATACAGCTTCTGGTTCCTGACGAAATAGTAGTCATAGTAATAAGTCTGGCCGAAGCGCGGGAAGAGTGCGCGTGCCATGCCCTCCTCGCCGAGATTGGCATAGCCCTGGGCGGCCTTCATCAGTTCTTCATAGGTCTTGACCACACTCTCGTCGAAAGGCATGTTACTGGTATCGACATCTTTCTCCAACTGGCCATAGAGGTAGGCGGCTTCCTGGAGATGGGTGGGCATGTGCTGGCCGACATGAGTTGTGGCATAGGCCATGAAGCAACGCCAGAAGGTAGGGATGTCCTTTGACCACAGAGCGGAATAGACAGCCTGCTCGATGTAGAGCGTGTCGTTGCTGGGCACTCTGACGAACTGATTATTGATGAACTTTTCCACCAGCGTGTTGTCGCTGCTGATGTTGTCGGGGACTTTTGCCAGGTGCATCACTGGCTCGAACTCCGGCGAGGCATAGAGGGCAGCACTGTCGAGCAGTGCCTCGTGCTCTATAGCCCAGTCGCGGTGATAGCGCGTATGCTTCAGCTGGTTCAGGTATTTCTTCGCCAACTGCTTCTCGCCGCTGACAAGTGCGCAGCGTGTGAAATATTTCAGATTGTAGACTCCCCAGCCACGCTCCACGCCAGCCTCCATGCACCAGCGGTAACAGTAGTTGTTCTGGCCGTAGTGGAAATAGAGGGGCACGCCGACGACGTCGACCATTGCAAGGGGGAAGGGGGCGTCGCTGGCCTTTGCACCGGTACGGTACTGGTACATCGTGTCACCCTGGCGTCCCTGTCGGAACAGGGCCAGGTTCTTCATCATGACGATGGCACGTGTGGGCTCGTCCTCCAAATTGGCAGCCTCCTGGCGAACACCTTCCCAGTCGAGGTCTTCCATATAGCGCTGCATCTTCAGCTCCTTGTGGAAGTTGTAGTCGTCGAACCAGAAGTGGCGAATACCTGTGACGAGCAGGGCAATGATGACCACCTGACAGCAGAGCCAGATGACAGGGCGGCGGACAGTCGGCTCCCAGCGACGGCTCGTGGCGGCCATAACGATCAGCGACAGTGCCAGCAAGGCATAGGGCAGGTAGTAGGACGGATAGCCCTTGTCAATGGTGAAGTCCGGCAGTCCCGTACAGTAGATGGCGTCGAAGTTGGTCTGGCAGAATACGTAGTTGTAGTAGGCCAGCGGCACGATAGCAATGGACACCACGGCAACGGCTGTCGCTATGATACGGTCGCGCAGCTTCTGGTCTTCAAGGCGCCACGACAGCACTCCCATGAGCAGGGCTGCCAGCAGGGCATAGACACCGATGAGCGGATAGAGCAGCGCCGTGCTGACAACGATGAAGAGGGTGCGCAGCAGGTACTTTGTCGGTATCAGACGGTAGAGCCAAACGGCACTCACTGCCACCGTCGTGCCGATGGTACCGGCAAAAAGATAGCCGCGAAGCTTGATGTAGTACAGCCAGTAACCCAGACCGATGTCGCTGATGAGTAGGGCGGCCACGGGGATGAGCAGCACCACAGCCCATTTGGCGGGGATGCGGAACGCACGGGCCGTGACAAACATCAGCAATGCCCACCACAGCATGAGGAACGTCACTCCCAGCCAGGGGTGATAGAAGAACTCTGTGAAGTAACTACCCAGCCATGTCAGCAATCCGCCGGAAGTAACCATCTTCTGGCTGAAAAAGAGTGGGGTATCGAGAAACAGATTCAGCTCCTGTGCCTTCCACAGGACGTCACTCTCGTAGGTGACAAGGCAGTATGCAATGGCCACCAGTGCCAGTGGCAGCAAAGCAGGACCCAGCAGTCTCAGTTTTTCTTTCATAAAGGATTTTTTATTTTCGGCTGCAAAAGTAGTCAAAAAAAATGAATTAGCAGCGACTTATGGGAAAAATCTCTCTCTTTATTTGTGGTATTCCAATTATTTTTCGTACTTTTGCACGCACTTCACATTGGAAGGATAATTTTTTAACTCTATAACAAAACAAACTATGGATTTATTAAGTCAGATTGTTGCGCGTGCCAAGTCAAACAAGCAGCGCATCGTGCTCCCCGAAGCAGAAGAGGAGCGTACCCTCTGTGCAGCCGACCGTGCCTTGGCTGACGACCTCGCTGATATCGTGCTCATTGGTAATCCCGAGAAGGTTGCCGCCCTGGCCAAGGAGAAAGGCCTGACGAATATCGGCAAGGCAACGCTCATCGATCCTGAGAACTATGACAAGAGCGAGGAACTGGCCGAGAAGCTGGCTGAGATTCGCAAGTCAAAGGGTATGACCATCGAGGAGGCCCGCAAGCTCATCAAGAACCCCCTCTACCTGGGTTGTATGATTATCAAGACCGAGGGTGCGGACGGTCAGATCAGTGGTGCTCTGTCGACTACTGGCGACACGCTCCGTCCTGCCCTGCAGATTATCAAGTGCCAGCCCGGCATCACCTGCGTCAGTGGTGGTCTGCTGCTCATCTCGAAGCAGAAGCAGTATGGTGAGGATGGTGTCCTCGTCATCGCTGATGTTGCCGTGACGCCGATGCCCGATGCTGCCCAGCTTTCTCAGATTGCTGTCTGCACAGCCCAGACCGCCAAGGCCGTGGCTGGTTTCGCTGAGCCCCGTGTGGCTATGCTGAGCTTCTCGACGAAGGGCTCTGCCAAGCACGAGGTCTGCGACAAGGTCATTGAGGCTACCCGTCTGGCCAAGGAGATGGCTCCTGACCTGAAGATTGACGGTGAGCTGCAGGCTGACGCCGCCCTCGTTCCCAGCGTTGGTGCCAAGAAGGCTCCCGGCTCCGACATCGCCGGCAAGGCCAACGTCCTCGTGTTCCCGAACCTTGAAGTCGGAAATATCGGCTATAAGATGGTGCAGCGCCTTGGCGACGCCATCGCCATCGGTCCCGTCCTCCAGGGTATCGCCCGTCCCGTCAACGACCTCTCCCGTGGCTGCTCCGTTGATGACATCTACTACATGATTGCCATCACCGCCTGCCAGGCTATGGATGCGAAGAAGTAGAAGACCCACCCCCAGCCCCTCCCGGGCGGGAGGGGAGTTGGGAGGGGAGTAAATAGACAAATTAAGTATAACAAAATGAAGATATTAGTATTAAACTGTGGTAGTAGCTCGATTAAGTACGCGCTCTACAACATGGACGACAAGAGCGTGATGACCAGTGGCGGTGCCGAGCGTGTTGGCTTGGACGGCGCTTTCGTAAAGGTGAAGCTGGCCAACGGCGAGAAGAAGCAGATCATGCACGACATTCCCGAGCATACCGAGGGTGTGAAGTTCATTTTCTCACTGCTCACCGATCCTGAGATTGGTGTTATCAAGAGTCTTGACGAGATTGACGCTGTGGGCCATCGCATGGTGCATGGCGGCGAGAAGTTCAACAAGTCGGTCATCCTCACCGACGAGGTGCTTAAGGCCTTCGAAGAGTGCTCCGACCTCGCTCCGCTCCACAATCCCGCCAACCTTAAGGGTGTGAACGCCGTGAAGGAGCTGATGCCCGGTCTGCCCCAGGTGGGTGTCTTCGACACCGCCTTCCACCAGACCATGCCGCCGAAGGCCTATATGTACGCCATCCCCTACGAACTCTATGAGAAGTACGGTATCCGCCGTTACGGTTTCCACGGCACCTCTCACCGCTACGTCTCACAGCGTGCCTGCGAGTTCCTTGGCATTCCCGCCGAGGGAACGAAGATGGTGACCTGCCATGTCGGTAATGGTGGTTCTATCGCTGCCGTCGTCGATGGCAAGTGTATCGACACGTCTATGGGCCTCACCCCGCTGGAAGGTCTCGTCATGGGTACCCGTGCCGGTGATATCGATGGTGGTGCCGTGACGTTCATCGAGAAGAAGCTCGGCCTCGATGCCGATGGTATGTCGAACCTGCTGAACAAGAAGAGCGGTGTGGCCGGTCTCACCGGTGGTTCCAGCGATATGCGCGACGTGGAGAACGCTGCCAAGAACGGTGACCCGAAGGCACAGTTGGCTCAGGACATGTACTTCTATCGCATCAAGAAGTATATCGGTGCCTACGCTGCCGCCATGGGTGGTCTCGACGTCGTCGTCTTCACTGCCGGTGTCGGTGAGAACCAGATTGGTATGCGTTCCGCCGTCTGTAAGGACATGGAGTTCCTCGGCATCAAGTTCGATGAGGCGAAGAACAACGTCCGCGGCGAGGAGGCTATCATCTCTGCCGACGACTCGAAGGTGAAGGTTGTCGTCATCCCCACCGACGAGGAGCTGATGATTGCCACCGACACGATGAACCTGCTGTAAACACAGTAAACACGATACAAAGAAGCCGCCCCAGCGATGGAGGCGGCTTTTTCTATGCGGTGACGATTGTCGTTACTTCTCGGGGAAGATGATGCGGTAGTTGCCACTCAGGTGCATGAAGGCGAAGAGACGCAGCAGTCCGTCATAGTAGGCATCGAAGTAGCCGTCGTCGAAGGGCTCGTGCTTCATGTTCCACAGGTGGTCGACGAACTCCTTGCTCTTGTCGTGGCTGCACAGGATGCTGGCGGCAGCAGTGGTGGCCACAAGGCCTATGCTGTGGCGCAGCTTGCGGAAACCGCCGGCACCGAGAATCTCGTTGCCCTCGGGGATGGTGCCGTCAGGACGGTACTGGTCGAGGAACTTATCGACACCCTGTGAATAGAAGAAGTTCTGGACTTTCTCGCCGTACTGGCGCTGCCACTCGCCGTCGGCGCAGCTCCACTCGTAGTCGAGGGTGATGTTCATAGGCACGCGCCACGAGTCGTAACGGAAGTTGTTATTGCCGTTGCGGGGAGGCGTCTGCGGAGCACTCTGGGGCTGCTGGCCACCGGGACGGCCGGGGAAACGCATGGCCGCCATCTCTGAGCCGTCGAACTGGCACTGGTCGCCGTTCAGGCCCGTCTTCTCGTTGGTACACTTGTGCAGGAACTCACGGCTCTTCTGTGCACACTCCCGCCAGAAGTCCGAGCGGCCGTCGTCGCCCCATTTCGCCCATACCTCGTAGAAGGCGGGGATGTGGTAGCTGGGGTCGGTGAAGCGCTGGCCGAAACCGTCGGGGGTGAAGGTGATGAGCTTTGTCTCGGGGTCTATGAGGTACATCTTCTGCGGTCCTTGCTGCTGGCCGCCGAAGCCGCCAAAGCCACCGAAGCCTCCGGGACGGGCCTCGGGAGTGTACTCCTTCGGCTGTATGGCGTTCAGGATGCGCTGTGCCTCAGCCTTGTAGTTGATGCCGGTATCATTGCCCCAGCGGTTCGAGGCAAAGATCAGTGCTGTGATAAAGTAGAGCTCGCCGTCGCTGGCAGCGCCGGCCGAGTTCTGTGTGCCGTCGGTACGGCAGCTCCAGGCGAAGTAGCCTTCGCGTGTGCCACTCTGGTGCTGCATGTACTTACGGCTCCAGCGCCACAGACGGTCAAAGATGTCCTTCTCGCCAAACTGCACGGCCACCATCAGGCCGTACGACATACCCTCCGTGCGGGCATCGTGGTTCTTGATGTCGCTGACGTAGCCCATCGTGTCGCCCACCTCGAAATAGACCTTGTTCGGGCCGCGGAAGACGTCGTTGAACACCTCTTTCAACTTCGCATCGACATCGGCCTGCTTGTAGCCCATCTCGACGAAGACGTTACGGTACTGGCGAGTCTCGAAGGCGCCCTTCTTCCAGGGCGTCAACGCCATCAGGTTTGCACTGATTATCAGTGCTGCTAAGATAGTTGCTGTTCTCATTTTTTTAATGTTGGTTTGTATGGTTTAGTATTGGTTATCGTATCTCTTATAGCTGGCTCTCACCCTCGATATACTGCGACATGAACAAATGGTCGCCGTCCCAGACGACGTAGGAGAAGTGGCTTATCCAGTCGCCGAGGATAATCATCCGCGCCTTCTTCGTCAGCTGGAGGTCCACCTCTATGTGGCGGTGGCCATAGATGAAGTAGTCGACGTTCGAGTGGTACTGTATGTAGCGCTTCGTGTAGAGCACTAGGTGTTCGCGTTCCTCACCCATGTAGGGCGGCTCCTCACCGCCGGGGCGCTTCATACGCGAGTGTTTGGCCCATGTCAGTCCGAACCACATTCCCCAGCGCGGATGCAGCGCCGAGAAGGCCCACTGGCAGACGCGGTTGTGAAACAGCCAGCGAATCAGCTTGAACTTCTTGTCAGGGTCGCCCATCCCGTCGCCGTGAGCCAGAAAGAACACCTTGCCGTAGAGCTCCGTCGTCAGCGGCTTATGGTGCAGCGTGACACCACACTCCTTCTCCAGGTAGTCGTAGGCCCAGATGTCGTGGTTGCCGGTGAAGTAGTGTACCTCGACACCCATGTCCGTCAGCTCCGACAGCTTGCCGAGGAAGCGTGTGAAGCCCTTCGGCACCACATACTTGTACTCGTACCAGAAGTCGAACATATCGCCGAGCAGGTACACTGCCGCTGCCTTCTCCTTGATAGAGTCAAGAAATCTCACCAACCGCCGCTCCTGCATCCGACGGTGCTCGATGGCCAGCGATCCTAAGTGAGCATCCGATAAAAAATAAATCGATTTCATAACTGAGAACTGAGGGTTTAGTCAAAGCCGAGTTCCACTCGTGCCTCTTCCGACATCATACTCTGATCCCATGCCGGTTCGAACACCAGGTTGACGTTGGCAGAGGTGACGCCGTCAACGCTCTCCACCTTTGTGCGTACATCCTCCAGGATGAAGTCCGCAGCCGGACAGTTCGGTGCAGTAAATGTCATGTCCAATTCCACGGAGGCATCCTCCTGCACGTTAATCTTGTAGATCATTCCCAGGTCGTAGACGTTCACGGGAATCTCGGGGTCGTAGACGGTTTTCAGCACATCCACAATCCGCTCTTCAATCTTAGTCTTTTCTTCTTGTGTCATAACAGGTTGCAAAGATACGACTAAGCGCCGAGAAAACCAAATTTATTTTGAGTTTTCTCGGCTAAGGGGCATTCAGTATAGGTCAAAGACAGTGCGATCTTAGCTTTGTCTGATTCATTTACTTGGCAATAAACTTGTGCCCATTCTGAATATAGAGTCCAGTGGCCGGATTGTCAACGCGACGGCCCTGAAGGTCAAACGATTTACTATTTGACCATTTACTATTTGACGATTGACTATTGGCGGTTTCACCAATGGCAGTTGTCTTGCCTCGTGTGACAGCAAATGTGGCAATAAGCGGGTAGTGGTCGCCCATGGGCTTGTTGTCATACTGATAGCCTGCCACATCGAGGGTTACGCTGACGGGCGTCACGGCCAAGCCCTCGACAGGGTTGACATAGAGAATCTTGTCGAGCACCTCGTCGGCATCCATCTCGTCGCCGAGCTGGGGATATACCCCGCTCCGGTACTGCTCTATCCACACGTCGCCTACGGTGGCACGGCCTGTGGCCTCGATGGGCTGTATGAAGGCGGTGATGATATCGTCGCGGGTGTAGTAGCTGTTGAAGTCGCCAGTGAGGATGACAGGGCGGCTGTCGAGGTGGGTCAGCACGTGCTGCATCAGCTGCTGCCACTGGGCGTGGCGTGCCTCGCGGTCTTTCACGTCGTTGCCCAGCTGTTCGTCACGCTCGGAGCTGGCGTCGAAGTGGGTGTTGTAGACCACTATCTCCGTCCCGTCAGCCAGTGTGAACTCATGGCGGCGGAAACCCTTGGTGATGATGTCGTCGAACTCATGGCTGAACTTGCCGAAGTTCTGCTTATGGGCCACACGCTCGTAGGCAGTTGACGTCACGTTCTTTTTCCATGCGCTGTTCAGACCGTCGCAGGGGAAGCGCTCGTTCTGCAGGTGGAAGTAGTCAAGCTGGTGCGTCTCGCTGTCGATGCCGCCCGTCCACTCGTCGTGCTCATAGCCGGCAAAGAGGCGCGACCATATCTCCCAACGGTAGTTGAAGCACTCCTGCATGGAGACGATGTCGCAGTCCTTTGCTGCGATATACTGGCTGATGCGCTCGCTGCCAGCCGATAGTGGTCCGTCTGGGTTGATATCGAAGAACAGGAACTTGCCGGGCAGACCATCGACGTTGAGCGTCATCACGCTAAAAGAGGTCTGTGCCCCTGCGGGGCTAAATGAGAAATGAGAAATGAGAAATGACAAACTCAGTAATATACGTTTCATAATCTTCAATTTTTCAATTTTTCAATTTTTCAATTCTTCAAAGTCCTATTTGCATTTCGTTAAGATCAACGTTGTTCTCTTTCAGCCAGTCAAGCAGGTTGTTGTAGAAGTAATCGCCGACGAGCTGTTCGTTGGCCTTCTGGCGCATAGCACGGCTGGCAGCAGCACCGCCCGCAGCTTGCTCCGCCGTCTTACTGTTCAGATAATTGATGACCTCCATGATGTCCAACATTGAGAGGCCGCTGTCGTCAGCTATCAGCAAGACCTCTCCGAGACTGGTACCATATTCCTGTAGCATCTCGTCGTAGGTGGTCAGGGTAGCAATTAGACTGCTGAAATCCATACCACCGCTGCCATCGCCTCCCGTCAAGGAGTTGAAGGCCTGTGCCACGTCGATGCCCTTCTCTTCGAGCAGCCTGATGATGCCCATGGGCGTACCTACCTTGACGAGGTCGTAGTAGTGAGTGTTCAGCTCACCGTCGTAGTAGAGCATCGGATAGGCCGTGAGGGTAGCGGCGAGGTGTAGCATAAACTGTATGCCACTGATGGTGTGGCTATCGGACATGACAAACATACAGGTCGTAAGGTTGGTGAGTTCGGGTACGAGGCTCTTCTTGTAGCCGCCATTACTGGTGAGGAAGTCGAGCACCGTACGTCCCGACGCTGAAGGCACGGCCATGTCGTGGGCATAGTGCAGGTAGTAGTAACTCTGGTCAGGGTCGGGCGTCCATCCGTTCTGCAGGTTGTGGCTTTCAATGGCAGCTTTCAGCTTCTTGTACTCGTCAGAGCTGTAGTCGAGGAATTCAGGTTGCATGGCTTCCGTGAACGTTTTGACGCCGATGGCCTTCAGCGAGTCCCTCAACTGGTCGATGGAGTATCGGCCGGTATTGAACCAGTCGTAGAACTTCGAGGCCAGAGGCTCGGTGAACATCTGCTGCGGCGTGAAGCCGAGGTTGTCCTGACGGTTGAAGGCATTCAGCACGACAAGGGCGAAGATGATGTCCTGCTTGGAGTTGTCCTTCTCGCTGATGTAGCTGCTGTAGGCCCTGTTGACATCGAAGGGGGCGGCAGCGGCCAGTGTCTTGTCGAATCTGATGTCGTCCTTATGATACATGTCACGCACGCGCTGCGCAGCCAAGCAGTCGTAGCCGCCCGACGATGCGCCCGCGTTGAGCAGGTACTTGCCCTGCGGGATTCCGCGCTCGTCCATCACCTGGCGCGCAGCCAGCAGACAGTCGATGCTGGCGTGTCCGTTGGCATCGCCATAGACGTAATACTGGTCGCTGATGTGCTCCTCGGTGATGCCGAAGCCATAGAAATCGCTCTCCACCAATATCCAGTTGGGATTCAGGGGGTTGCACATAAACACGAACTCGCCCTCGGCAAAGCCACGCGTGGGGCAGCACTCGGGCATCATCTGTGTGTAGCGGTTGTAGAGCAGCACACCATCCGCGGGGCTGCTGCCGTCGTAGACATTACCCGGAATGACGATGCTACCGCTCAGGCGGATGGCATTGCCGCGGGCATCGACAGAGGGATAGGCCATGTCGATGCGGTGCATCGGGCGGCTGTATAGGTTGATGCCTTTATAGCCGAAATGCCATGTCGTGTCACACTCGTGGATTATCTCAACACCACCTTGCAGGTCGCCCGACTGTGCAATCATCGTGGCAGGCCACAACGCACAAAGCGCGAGGACGGCGGCCGTCATCCATAATCTACACTGCTTGACCTGCGGTCGAAATATCTCACGCCCGGCAAAGCTCAAATCCATTGAGTTCCTCACTCTCTTAATCGATTTTTTCATCTGTTCAGTTGTTTAACGGGGAAAGTAAAATAGGTATCTGGGAAAGGTTCGTCCTTCAGGGTGAAGTGCCACCACTCGGTGTCGAAGGGTTTGAAGCCGTGGCGAATCATTGCCTGACGCAGAATCATGCGGTTCTTAAACTGCTCGGGGGTAATGCTACGTTTCGGGTTAGCAGGACTCTTCGAATTATCACCCGTATATTCACCCGTCTCGGGATTGCCGCAGAAGTCAGGATGGCTCTCGGGGCCGAACCAGTCGAAGGTGCCGCCCATGTCGAGTTCCTTCTCCGTCGCCATGTCGAACAGCGTCAAGTCGAGGGTGGAGCCGCGGGTGTGGCCGCTCTTCAGGCAGATGTAGTCCTGCGGAAAGAGCACGCTCTTGTCAAGGTCGGGATAGAAGTAGGGCTTCATCAGCGTGTCGTTGATGTCCTCGGCCCAGCGTACGAAGTGGTCAACGCCCTTCTGCGGACGGTAGGCATCGTAGATCTTCAGGCGATAGCCCTGTGCCTTGACGTCATCGCTCACGGCTTTCAGACTATCAGCTGCCAGCTTGGTAAGCAGTGCCGTCGGCTCCTCATAGCCGTCGATGCGGGCACCTACAAAGTTGTACGTGCCGTAGTAGCGAATCTCCAGAATGGCGTCGGGCACAGCCTCACTGAGGGTTACAAACTGGCTGGCATCGTCAGTCGCGCTGACCGCCGCACTCTTCTTTGTGTCCGAGAAGCAGGACACCATCGTTACGCCGCAGATTGTCAGGATGGCGGCTATCATCCATAGCTTTACCTGTTTCATCTATTATCTTCCTATTTGTTTTTTCAGTTTCAATACTCGGCGCACGCTCTGATCGATGCGCTGTTCGGTGAGCCTGCCGTCCTCCACGGCCTTGACCACGGCATCGAAGGCTTCCACGAAGTTCTGCGGACCCAGCACGATGTCGGCACCGGCCAGAAGCGTACCCACAGCGGCTTCGGCATTGGTGTACTGACGGGTGATGGCTCCCATCTCCATCGCGTCGGTGATGATGATGTTCTGGTAGCCGAGTTCGCCGCGCAGCTTGTCCTGCAGGATGACGGACGACATGGTGGCGGGGATGTCGGAGCCCGTGACGTTGGGCGTGGCGATGTGGGCCGTCATAATCAGCTGCGTACCCCACTGGATGCCTGCCTTGAAGGTGATCATCTCGCAACTGGTCATCTGCTCCCACGTCTTCAGGCTCTGCGCATAGCCGAAATGGGTGTCGGCCTTGGTGTCGCCGTGTCCGGGGAAGTGCTTGATGCAGCCCGTCACGCCTGCATCCTTCAGACCCTGCAGGTAGTTGACGACCATCGGCGCGGCCACCTCGGGGTCGTCGCTGAAGGCACGGGCACCGATGACGATGTTCTCGGGGTTGGTGTTCACGTCGGCCACGGGGGCGAAGTCGATGTCGAAGCCGTATTTCTTCAGGTAGGTACCGATGGTATTACCGCAGTGGTAAGCATTCTGTGGGTCGCCCGTGGCACCGATGGCACCCATCGACTCGAACTTCTCCACCTGGAAGTTCTCGTTGTTGCCGATGCGGGCCACGCGCCCTCCCTCCTCGTCGATGCAGAGCAGCGGCGAGCCTTTCAGGGCGCGTATCTGCGGGATGAACGCCGAGAGCTGTGCCTCATCCTCGATGTTATGGGCATAGAGGATGATGCCGCCCACGGGGTACTTCTCGTTCACGCCCAGCATCGTGGCGTTCACAGCCTGCAACTTGATTTTCTTGATGTCGTCAGCACTGTTATCCACGGTGCTGACCAGGTTGAAGTGGATGGTGGTGTCGAGACACTCGGGGCGCACGTAGAACAGCTGTCCTACTTTTTCGCGGAGTGTCATCCGCTGCAGCTGTGCCTCTACAGCGTCAGTCGGCGGAGTCACAGGGTCATCGTCGTTTGAACATGATGTCAGCACCGTTGCGCCGCAGAAGGAAAGAATGGCGGCAAGAATCCATAGCTTTGTCTTACTCATAGAATACTATCTTTGTTTGTTTGCTTTACGTATCTTCTCCAGCATCTGCGCTGCCCACGCTTCGGAACCGTGCAGTTGGTAACGGCAATTACCGGTAGCTGAAGGTGTGAAGATGGTCTCGGCCTGGTCGGTGAGGGTCACTGTGCCGCGTCCAGAGAGCGAGAACAGGGCATCGCCCTCCACGGCCTGTATAACGGGCATCACATCCCACATGCGCTGTCCCGTGTTGCAGTCGCACTGCATATAGACCTGCTTGATGGGATGCGCGTCGGTCCACGAGA
>Ga0310786_10003615_pt1 | contig 22334 bp, 21 predicted proteins | sample AusTroGonzalo_MG_FD_203881 | JGI IMG/M metagenome (GOLD analysis project Ga0310786, IMG submission 203881) | Bovine rumen microbial communities from tropical cattle in Woodstock, Queensland, Australia - Gonzalo_03 (v2) (version 2) | ecosystem: Host-associated > Mammals > Digestive system >...
CCGGGGCGATGAAGTCGCACGGAATCATCTTGGTGCCCTGGTGGATGAGCTGGTAGAAGGCGTGCTGGCCGTTCGTACCCGGTTCGCCCCAAAGGATCGGACCCGTCTGGTAGTTCACGCGCTTGGAGTCGCGATCGACGGTCTTACCGTTGGATTCCATGTCTGCCTGCTGGAAGTAAGCGGCAAGGCGATGGAGGTACTGGTCGTACGGGAGCATGGCGTAGCTGGAGGCGCCGAAGAAGTTGTTGTACCAAACACCGATGAGGGCGAGGATGACCGGGAGGTTCTTGTCGGCCGGAGCAGTCTTGAAATGCTGATCCATTTCGTAAGCGCCCTGGTGGAGCTTCATGTAGTTTTCGAAACCGATGCGGAGAGCAATGGAGAGACCGATTGCAGACCACAGAGAGTAACGACCGCCAACCCAGTTCCAGAATTCGAACATGTTAGCAGTGTCGATACCGAATGCGGAAACGGCTTCGGTGTTGGTGGAGAGAGCCACGAAGTGCTTGGCGATGGAGGATTCGTCGCCATTGAAAGTCTTGAGGACTGCAGCCTTTGCAGTTTCGGCGTTCGTCATGGTTTCAAGAGTCGTGAACGTCTTGGAAGCAACGATGAAGAGCGTTTCTTCGATGTTCACCTTCTTGAGGGTTTCGGCCATGTGGGTGCCGTCGATGTTAGAAACAAAGTAGACTTCCGGAGAGGTTTCGCCGGCGATCGGCTTTTCTGCATACGGCTTGAGGGCTTCGGTGACCATCACCGGACCGAGGTCGGAACCGCCGATACCGATGTTCACAACGTACTTGATGGACTTGCCGGTGTGGCCCTTCCACTTGCCGCTGCGGACGAGGTGGGTAAAGTCTTCCATGTGCTTGAGAACTGCACGAATTTCGGGCATCACGTCTTTGCCGTCGACGCAGATGGCTTCGTTGCCCTTGTAGCGGAGTGCAGTGTGGAGCACGGCGCGCTTTTCGGTGGTGTTAATCTTTTCGCCAGCGAAGTACTTGCGGCGCATGTCTTCGAAACCAGCAGACTTCAGGAGGTCCTGGAGCTTGGCCATAGTTTCGTCGGTGATGATGTTCTTGGAGTAGTCGAGGAAAAGTCCGCAAGCTTCGACGCTGAACTTGTCAGCGCGAGTCGGGTCCTTTGCGAAGAGTTCCTTCATCTGCCAGGTCTTGGCGACTTCGGCATGGGCCTCGAGGGCCTTCCATTCCTTAGAATCAGTCAGTTTAGACATAGATTAATCCTTTCCGCACACGCGGTTTTTTGTTGCGCCTAAAATTTAGAAAAATCAGTGGACATATTGTTTTGCGGTTTTCAAATATTTACGTATATTAAAAAAGGAAAAGAATTAAATCGGAGGTGGGCGTGCCTAATAAGTATTTGGAAACTTCAGTCCTTGACAAGGCCATTGTTTTTGCGGTCAAGGCTCATGCGAATACGGAACGTCGCGGTAAGGGTTTCCCCTACATTGTGCATCCGATGGAGGCCGTAGAAATCGTCGCGACGATGACTAAGGACCAGGAGCTTTTGGCGGCGGCTGTACTACACGATACCGTCGAAGATACTGGCGTTACTTTGGACGATATCCGTTGTGAATTCGGAGACCGGGTGGCAAAGCTTGTGGAAGAGGAATCCGATGTCTTTATGGAGGGTGTCAGCGAGTCGGATTCGTGGCATGCGCGTAAGCAGGCCGCTATCGAGCGCCTCGAAAAAGCAAGCCGTGACGCGAAGATGGTGGCGATGGGCGACAAGCTTAGCAATGCCCGTGCCATTTACCGTGATTTTGTTCAAAAAGGCGACGAACTCTGGAGCATATTCCATGTGTCAGACGTCAAGGAACACGAATGGCACTATCGCGGTTTGGCAAGCGCCCTGAAAGAACTGGAAGGGACTTTTGCCTACGCCGAATTTATTGAACTTGTCGAAAAGATCTTTGCAAAATAAAAAAAAGCTAGGTTGATGAAATGAGTGAAGATGCTGTAGAAAAATACGGGCTCAATCCTGTCGGAACGATGATTCTTGAAGAATATCGCAACGATATGCCCGTTTATGAAAAACTGAGAGATTTTGTGTGTGATCTGCTCAAGCGAAAAATTGAAGAAAACCATATTTACGTGACCGCCATCGAAGCGAGAATCAAGCAAGAGGCAAGCCTTGCCGGAAAACTGGAGCGCAAGGGGAACAAGTACCACTCACTTGCGGACTTGACGGATATTCTGGGTGCTCGTGTCATTGCGTTCTACAACGATGATGTCGATAAGATTGCGGCAATCGTGGAACGCACTTTTGCCATTGACTGGAAAAACAGCGTCGACAAGCGTAAAATGCATGAGCTGGACAGCTTTGGCTACAACTCGCTGCACTTTATATGTAGTGTCCCGAAGTCGTTGTACGAAAATCCGGAACATCCCGAAATAAACGAAATCCGTTTTGAAATCCAGTTGCGTACGGCCTTGCAGCATGTGTGGGCGACGCTCGATCACGATACGGGTTACAAGTCGGGCTTTGAAATTCCGCACGAGTACTTGCGAAATCTGAACCGCCTTGCGGGAATGCTTGAACTGATCGATGAACAGTTTTCCAAGATCCGGACGGATATCAACAACTACAGATATCACGTGCAGTCGCTTGTGCATTCGGGACGTTTTGACGAGGTGGCTTTGAACGGCGACTCGTTTAACAATTATCTGAAGCTGAGGCCTTTTGATAAACTGAACCAGCGCATTGCGGCGATTAACCAGGCCGAAATTCACGAGTCTCCGATGACACCGTTTCTCAAGGCTTTCAAGTTCTTGCGCTTCAACACTCTTGCCGATATCGACAAGATGGTCCGTGAAAATAGCGAAGATGCGTATCAGCTTGCCGTTTTCCAGCTTGCGAATACGGACTTGGATATCATCAATTCTTCGCTGGGCGTGATTAGCCTTCTGGCGGTGTACATCCTTAAAAAGGGTGGCGGTGTCGCTGGCATCCGGACGATTCTCGATGACCTTTATGGTGAATCCGAAGATCACGAAAACTGGGCGAAACGACTGTACGACAAGGCTCTGAAACTTTCGTTCATGAACCGTTAAAAATGTATCTTTGGGCGTATGAAGCAGCCTATTCGAAATATTGCCATCCTTGCTCACGTGGATGCGGGCAAGACGACTCTTTCCGAAAGAATCCTTTTCGCGACGGGTGAAGTGCATCGCCCGGGACGTGTAGAAGATGGCCTTGCCACGATGGACTACATGCCCGAAGAAAAGGAACGCGGCATCACGATTGAAAGCGGCGTGGCTCATTTTGAATGGAAGAACACCTGGTTCAATTTTATCGATACGCCAGGGCATGTGGATTTTGGCGCTGAAGTCGATATGGCGCTTGCCGCCGTAGAGGGCGCCGTGCTTGTGGTGAGTGCCGCCAGTGGCGTTGAAACGCAGACCGTGGCCGCCTTCCGCAAATTGCGCGAATCGCGAGTGCAGTCGATTCTGTTCGTGAACAAGCTGGACAATCCCGATTACTCGCTGGATGAAACGCTCATCAATATCGAAGAAACGCTTGGCGTGCGTCCGGTACTCATGTCTGTGCCGGAATTCAAGAATGGCAAGATGAGCGGTATGCTGGATGTGCTTACGCAGAGTAGGCTTGTGCATTCGGATATTGGCGAAGAAGTTTTGGACGATGGCTGGGAATCGGATGCGTCTGCTGCCGAAGAACGTGCGCTGCTCAAGAAGTATTACGCCGAGGCGGTGGAGTTCGCAAGCAACTTTGACGACGAAATCTTGACGCTTGCCCTCGAAAACAAGCCGGTGCCGCCCAAGATGCTTTTGCGCGGACTCAAGGCTCTTGCTGCAAGTGACGAATACGTGATTTGCTATGCGGGATCGGCGCTGGAAGGGTTTGGCATCCGCAATCTCGTGACGGCGCTTTCGTTCTTTTTGCCGGAAGTCCCGACGTTTGGTGAAAATGAATTGGGTCAGGTGGTGCGCTTGAGGCACTTCCGCGGAGTGGGCGAAATTTCGCTATTCCGTAGCCACATTGATTTGTTGCGTCGTGACTGGCCGTCGGGATTTGAGTTCTCTCGACTCAAGGCGAATATGCTGCTGCCGGTAGATGAAATCCGTTCGGGCGACATTTATGCGATGAAGAGCCCGTTTGAAACGGAACTCGGGCAGGTGATTTATTTGGATGAAAATGGCGAGTGTGTGCCGGAACAAGGTCGTTCCGACGGTCTAGCCGAAGGGGACTCTCCAAAAACTCAATCCTCCATCAGCGAAAATTATTTGCCGCTTTTGCAGACCCGCGTGGAATGCCTTCGCGTAGAAGATTACGCCCACGTGGAACGCAGCCTTTCTGTGCTGGCTCGTATGGATCCGAGTTTCCGCGTGCAGCACGATTTGGATGGCGGGTTCTGGTACCTGCACACCGTGGGCGAGGTGCAGCTTGAAGTTCTGCTGGAACGCCTGGAACGTGAATTCGGTTGCGAAGTGCGTGCCGGAAAACCCGAAGTGCGTTGGCAAGAACGTCTGTGCCATAATGTCGGTCCTGTCGAGAACACGTTCCAGATAGGTCCTCATAAAATTTCCATTAGCATTTCGGCATCTCCGTTGGAAGGTGATGCTCATGATATTCGCCTTTCCGCTGAATTTATGGAAAAGGCTCCGCGTGAAATTTTGGCCGGCGTGCGTTCGGCTCTATTGGAATCGACCGAAGTGGGCGTACTCGGCAAGGGCCCGCTTGTCGGCGTGTGCTTTGAAGTCCATCGTTTTGAATGGACCGAAGGGGCGCTCCCGCCGATGATCAAGAAGTGCTGTGCCGATGCCGTGGCTAAACTGGTGAAGCCTGCCGATGCGCAGCTTTATGAACCCGTGATGGAACTTTCGCTCGAATGTCCGGTGAACTTTGCCGGGCTTGTAACAGGTGACATCCAGTCTCGTGACGGGCGCGTCAAGGAAATCGGTGGCGACGGACGCATCCACTTTTTGAAAGCCGAAATCCCGTTGCGCCGTATATTCGGTTATGCGACCGGAGTTCGCAGCATCAGCAAGGGAACGGCCGTTTATAGCCTCAAGCTGCTCGGTTATCGCCCGGCGACGGTTTAAAAAAGTTGTTATCGGCTGGCGGCGCGGGCGCGGCGTCTAAAGTGTTCGATGAGCGGGGCGACCGTTTCCTTGAAGTCGTCGTGCGTCTCGATGCGGACAAAGTCAATCGACATACGCTGGAACAATTCCTTGGTGGCCTTGCCCTGGCGCTTGGCTTCGCGGGCGAATGCTTCGCGGAAGGCGGCATCGCCGGTATCAATCAAAAGCGTTTCGCCGGTTTCGGGGTCTTCGAGTTCTACGAGGCCTGCAGGCGGGAGTTCCATTTCGCGCGGGTCAACGACGGACACGGCGAGAACATCGTGGCGCTTGCGCAACACGCGGAAAGCGTTTTCGAATCCTTCGTCCAAAAAGTCGCTCATCACGACGATGACGGCCTTGCGGTTGAGAATCTTGCCGGCATATTCCAAGGCTACCTGCGTGTTGGTGCCGTGATGCTGCGGCTTGAAGTAAAGAATTTCACGGATGAGGCGTAATACGTGCTTGCGGCCTTTTTCGGGCGGAATGAAAAGTTCGACTTGGTCGGTGTAAATGAGGAGGCCGACCTTGTCGTTGTTCTTGATGGCGGCAAAGGCGAGGAGAGCTGTGAGCGTTGCCATGACTTCGCCCTTCATCTGCTTGCCGGAACCGAATTCGGAACTGCTGGAAGCGTCGACCATGAGGAGCATGGTCATTTCACGTTCTTCGATGAACTTTTTGACGTAAGGCGTGCCGGTTCGGGCGGTCACGTTCCAGTCGATAGTGCGGACGTCGTCACCGGGCATATATTCGCGAACTTCGCTGAATTCCATACCGTTCCCTTTGAAGGAGCTATGGTAGGCTCCGGTCATCACGGTGTCGAGCGTGCCGCGCACGGAAAGTTCAATGCGGCTTACGGTCTTTAAAACTTCTTTATCAAGCAATTCTTTATCGGCCATCGTCATTCTTCTTTTTACGCTAAAGAATATACAAATATCGCAGAAAAGAGACCATATGGGGACGTTTTTATGCGGTTAAGAAAGGAGATGCCCGCTCAAGGCGGGCATGACAATCCGGCTGCTGTTCTTTGTTTAAAACTCCGCTTTGGCGAGGATGCTTATATTACGTCCTTTTTCGGGCATCACGGATTTGAGGCGCGAAAGGTGGTTGCGCACATCGGCGTCGAACAGGTTTTCGCCACGGAGGATGATGCTATAATGCGCAAGCGCGAGTGACCTGTGGAATTCGAGGGAGGCTCCAAATGTGACGTAGCCGGGGGTACGTTCTTCGTAGTGGTCCACTCGGTTTTGCGCTAGGGCGAATTCGGTATGGATGCCTGCACGGACGTGTGTCCAAAGGTAGGCGACCTCACCGTGGAATTTGAACGGCGGGATTTGCGGCATGTCGCTCCAGTTTTCGTTCTGGTAAAAACCGCAAACATAACTAGCTCCTGCTTGCGCGTAGAATCCTTGGTCTGCCGGGAGTTCGACGGAGGCGCTTCCTCCCATGAGGAGGGCGTCATCACCGCTGACTTGGTAAATCGGCAAAATTTGCGACCAGTTCGTGTCTCCGGTGGCGCGGGGGGCGAGGTGGTTCAGGAGCCAGGTGCTGTGAACGGCGGCACGCCAGTTGATGATTTCGCCGTAGTTGCGGAATTCGAGTTCGGCTCCGTAACCGCTTTCGGCATCGAGCTTGTGGTTGCCGCGTTCGTAAGTGTATGCCGCTAGGTGCGGCCCCTGGTTGTAGAGTTCTTCGATGGTCGGGGCGCGGGTGGTTCTGAAAACATCGAACGTCAAGAATTTGCCGGGGGCAACACGCTGCGAAAATTCGGCACCGATGGCCCATAGCGCAAAGTTGCGGTTTTCGACGGCGCCCTTGTCGGCGACGACGCTTTCTTGCGGTCTAAAGAATGCTCCGCCGAGACGTGCGGACAAGGTGATTTCCATACCGCTCCACCATCCGTTAAGGCTTGCGACAGAAAAGAGCGAAGCGGAGTAGGAGTTCGTGGGTGGCGTAAAGACGTAACCGCCCATTTCGATGGAACGCATATCGAATTCTCCGCCGAAGTGAATTCCGAAGAACGGACCGCTATTGGCGATGAATTTTTCGATGCGGACGTTTTCCTGATTGACGGCGAATTCTGCATCGACGTAATCCTTGGTTTCGTATTCCGTATGGTGGTACTGATTGAATCGGAACGTAACGCTTAGGGTGTCACTTGATTTCTGGGCGGGAATGTAGAGCCCGCGTAATGTCAAGTCGCGCTTGAAAAGATCGATGTCAACCCCGTTGGGGTGCCCGCCGATGAATCCGCCCGGAATTCCGTATTTGGAATCGAAGTTGCGGAAGGAAGCTCCGAGCTTGAAGCGGTTGAAGCTGTAGGCAGCACCGATGGCAATGCTCTTGTTTTCGATATCCGTATTTTTGAGGTCTCCGTCCGGAGTCTTCATATCGCCCATGTTGCGGGCCGAAAGTTCCCCTTTGAGCGATAGACCGTGGACGTTTGCGTTGGCGCCCACGACGGTGGCCAATCCCGGCTGTCCGCTTTCGGCGTAACCGGTAACATAACCGTGAAATAGGGAATCGTCAAAAGGAATGTCCTGATGGTTGACGTGTATGACCCCGCCTGCGGTGGCGAATGATTCGCTTAAAATTCTAGGTCCGCGAACGATGTCTAGCTTGTGGGCGGTCAAGACTTCGGAGGCGACGGCGTGATCGGGCGAGGTGGCGCTCATGTCTCCGCAAAAAGAACCGTCTTCGGTGAGCGTGACGTGACTGCCGGAAAGTCCTTTGATGACTGGCCTTGCTGCGGCTGGTCCCATGGAACGGATGGCGATGTCGGGTTCGTTCTTGATGGTCTCTGCAATGGTGGTTGAAATCTTGCGGTCGAGTTTTTCGGCTTGCAAATCTTCGTCTTTGCGCAAGCCGTCTAAGATGGTTTCTGTGGATTGTTCGGCGACAATTGTCGAATTCCCTAAATCCTGTACAAATTCCTGGGCGAAAGAAAAATGAAGGAAGCCTCCACAAAGGAGGCTCCCCATGACAGCCCTAATGAGGGTGTTATTCATGATCGTGCTCGTGGTGATGTTCGTGTTCATCATCATCGTCATCGTCGTCGTCTTGGAACGGGCACTTGTCTGCGTCCAAAGCCTTGTCTACGATAATCTTGATCTCGGGAGTCTTGGCATCAGCGTGGTCGTGGTGCTTGACTTTGAGGATCAAAGTCGTTTCGCCTTCCTTGAGACCCTTGAGGTGGAATCCCCAGCTACCACAAGCTTCGATGTCGAGGATGGATTCGTCGCCAATGCTCCAGCCGAGTGTATGCTCGTCGTCCTTGGGGGCGGAAACTTCTTTCTTTTCGTCATCGAGGAACTTGACGGTCAAATGTTCGCTAAGGCAATTTGCATTGACGCGGAGCGTTTCGAGGCTCTTGTCTTCTTTGCCCAGGTAAACGCTGTAGGCGAGTTTCCAGTCGGGCCAGTAGAGGTTCCATCCTTCTGCTTCGAAGTGTTCGTGCTGATCGGTGGAGGTAGAATTGCTGTCGCTACAGGCGGCGAAGGCTAGGGCGAAGATTGCAAGTGCCAAGAATTGGAGCTTTTTCATTATAAATCCTTTGTTTTTTTTGCAGCGCTTCTAAGCGCCCAGGTGAGGTGTGGGCCTAAGCGTCTAGAAGGTTGCTGTTGTTATTAGGTTGTTGATAATGTTTATAAACAACGTCTTAGTTGTGTAAGGGCGTTGCGATTGTGCAACAAGTCCAGGGAGCATTTACGTATGGACGGGAGGACCGCGAGGATTATAATGAGGAATGAAAGTCTGCGGATTTTGAGAGCCGCACTGCGTCTGCAGAATGAAAAGCAGAATCCAGAATACGACTGCGACAGAAGTAAAATTGTCCAGATGCAGTCCGTCGTGAATCAATGCGCATACGGGACAGTCATCGTGTTCCTCAAAATCTTCATGATGGTGCTGGGCGATCGCCAAAAGGCATGCCGCGATAAGCACGATGATGAATTTGCGTATGTGTGAAAGACGAACCATTTTTATCTAGAAAGAATCGCTTTTTTTATGATCGGGTATCCGATGCCGTCTTCTTCTTTTTCGTATTCAAAGGTACCGATGATTGTAATGGATGAACCTTCGCTTGGATATTCCTTGGGGTATTTGCGGGGCGTTGCCGTTTCGAAGGCAAGTCCCTGTGAGCAGCAGGCGAGGGCGTCCTTGATGACGCAACCGAAAAATCGGCGGTCTACAGCTTCGTCGTAATAGCTGGAGAAGGCCCCTTTCATTTTGACCCGTTTGCCGACGAATTTCTCGGGTTCGGTCACCATCTGGAACACCATCGAGTAAACCATAGTGGCGCTCATTCGGGAAAGGTCGATGTCAATACGGTTGGCCGAAGCTTTTTCGCCTGCAAGGCTCGATGATGCAAGTGCGAATAGGCAAAGAACGGCAATGATTGCAGCTCTAGAAAAAAAACTATATAAACAACAGATCTTCATTGCGATCTCCCGTTTATGCTTTCCTGTTCTGAATTATGCTTGTGGTGTAGCAGATCAGGAAGGCGACTATGTCTGCTGCGACAATCGTTGAACCGACGGGCGTTCCGGCGAGGATGGCGATGAGAATCCCGAGGAGCGAACAGAAGACTGAGATGAGGGCGGCGGCAACTGTGACCGAGAAAAAGCTCTTGAAAACGCGCATCGCGGAGAGTGCCGGGAATACGACCAGTGCAGAGACCAGAAGGGCTCCGACCAGGTTCATTGCAAGGACGATGATGACGGCGATGATGATTGCGATGAGGAGGTTGAACAAGGTGACGTTTACGCCTGTGGCTCGTGCAAAATTCTCGTCAAAGGTGATGGCGAAAATCTTGTGGTAGAAGAGAATAAAAGTCACAAGCACGACAATCGATAGGGCTACGCAAAGATAAACGTCTGTCGGCTTGAGCGTGAGAATGGACATCGAGCCGAAAAGTGTTGTGCAGACATCCCCGGCGACGTTTCCGGATGCCGAAAATATGTTCATCAGCAGATATCCGATGGCTAGCGCCCCGGCCGAAACCATTGCGATGGCCGCATCCCCTTTGATTCGTGCGTCTTTCCCGCCGCAAAGAAGCAGGACGGCGACGATGATGGTTACCGGTAAAATGATGAACATGTTGTTCGTGACTTTAAGGACGGTGGCGATCGCCAAAGCTCCGAATGCCACGTGCGAAAGGCCGTCGCCAATGTAGGAATAGCGCTTGAGGACAAGCGTTACTCCCAAGAGCGACGAACATAGCGAAATGAGGATTCCCACGATAATCGCGTATCGTACGAACGGGAATTCTAGATAGAATATGAGCTGGTCGAACATAAATTAGTAGGAAGTGGACGGTAGGAAGTAGACAGTAGGTTGTTGAAATCCAATACGCGGGTGGCGTACTTTGTGGCTGCGTCTACGTCGTGCGTGACCATCACGATCGTCATTTTCTTTTGCTCATGAAGATCCTTGATGATGCTGTACATATTCTTTGAAGATTCGGGATCGAGGCCGGTGACGGGCTCGTCCAAAAGCAGGAGGCGTTCTGCGGCGCAAAGCGCCCTCGCCAAAAGCACGCGTTGCTTTTGGCCACCCGAAAGCTCGCGGAAACAAGCTTTCCGCAAGTTTTCGGTACGGGTCAGCGCCAGACACTCACTGGCGCGTTCCCGGAGGGCGCGACCGTAAAACGGGAGCAGCAGGCTTTTGCCCTGGAATGCCGAAAGCACAATTTCTTCGACGGATGCCGGAAAGTCTTTTTGTGCAGTCGTGATCTGCGGCAAGTAGCCAATCTGCTTTCGCTGTAGATTGTCGCAAAGTTCGATTTTTCCGGATTTAGGGCGCAGCACACCGGCGAGCCCGCGCAAGAACGTCGTCTTTCCGCAGCCGTTTCTGCCGATGATGCAAAGGTAGTCGCCAGCGTTGATTTCGTAGTCAAAGCCGTTGACGATGTTCTTGCATCCGTATCCGAGAGTTAAATTGCGGCACTTGATCATTTTTAGTTCAAAGCCTTTTTCAGAACGTCCAGGTTCAGTTGCATGATAGACAGGTAGCTGATGCTCTCGGCAATCTGCTGTTCCGTTATCGACTGCATGGAATTGATGGTGAGGATTTGTGCTTCCTTCGAATTCTTGCTTGCGGCGAGAACTGCGTCTGCAATTTTCTTGTTGCCCTGTTCGATTGTGAAAATTGCCGGGAGCGATTCGGAGTCCATCTTGCCTGCGAGAAAAGCGATTGTCTCGAAGCTAGCCTCGCTTTCGGCGGAACAGCCAACAAACGCGGCATAATACTTAATACCATAATCGTCCACCAGATAGCGAAAAGGAAAGCGGTCTCCGAACAGGACTGTTTTGCGGGAAGCGCTTTCGACAGCGGTGCGGTAGTCGCCATCAAGGGCCTTGATCTTTGTGACGTAATCGATGGCATTTTCGTTGTAGAGCGATGCGTGGGCCGGATCGATCTTGACGAGTTCTGCGGCGATTTTCTGGACGAGAATTTCGGCGTTCTTCAGCGAGAGCCAAACATGTTCGTCGTTTTCGACTTCTTCTTCGTGGTGATGATGCTCTTCGGCGTGTTCATCGTGGTGATCGTGATGCTCGTGCTTTTCTGTATGTTCGTCAGCTTCGTGAGCCTCGGCGTGTTCGTGATGGTGTTCTTCTTCGGCCTGCATGCCTTCGACAATTTCTTCGGCCTTGACGCGGTCACCCAAAGCGACCATCAGATTGATTTCGGCACGGTCCTTTTTCGGAGAAGCTTCGAGGGCGTCCTTGATCCATTCGTCGGATTCGCCACCTACGTAAACGACCATGTTGGCGCTTGCAATCTTTGCGATGTCCTGTGCGGTGGGTTTGTAGCTGTGCAAATCTACGCCGTTCTTGATGAGGAGCGTGAGGTCTACGGAGTCCGCGCGTGAACCGAGAATTTCCTTAAGCCAGGCGTATTCCGGGTAGATTGTTGCGACGACGGAAAGCTTGCCCTGTTCCGGCTTTTTTTCGGTGTTGTTGCAGGCGACGAGAGAAATGATTGCTGCCGTCAAAAGAGAAAGCAACAAAGAATAAAATGAAACCTTTTTCATTTTTTAATCCTTTTATTTTTTTTAGAATAGAGTAAGACGGCTCCTGGCGTAATGCTGGAGCGCAATTGGGTTCATTGACGGAACCGGCTCAATTCAATAAAAGGATCTTTTGCGAAACAAGCGTAATCGGACGCAGTATGACGACTGCGAAACGGATAAGCTTAAAAAGAAAACAACGGCAAATGAACTCCATCGGAGCTTCGACGAGTTCAAAGCAAAATTCAGAAATCAGGTCGAGACAGTGGTGGAGGTGGTGACAAGTGTGGCAATGTTCGCTATGACAATGATGGTCTATGTGATGCTCCGTGTAGAGCAACGCGAGGGCGACAATCAGTTTGTCAAAAAAGTGGAACACCTTGTCTTTCTAACCTTATTAGCAAGAAAAATTGAATAAATTCAATTTGAGAACTATTTTCAAATTAAAGATAGTAAAAAAGTCGTTTTCTGGCAATCAAAAAAGGCTCCCGGCGGACGTCGGGAACCCTTGTTCTAAGGAGGAGTTGTATGAAAAAGCTGGAAGTTGTTGGCTTTAGCCTGGATGCTTGTTAGGCAATGGTCAATTTTCTGGCCGCTGCCTGAGCCTTCTTGGCGAGGTCGAATTTAAGGATGCCGTTTTCCAAGGAGACCTTGATGTTGTCGGTATCGATATCTTCGGCAAGGCGGAAGCTGCGTTCGTAAGTGAACTTTTCGTCCTTGCGGGCGCGGGTTGCCTTGACGGTCAAGATGTTCTTTTCGACCTGGATGTCCAAATCTTCCTTCTTGACGCCCGGAATTTCAACTTCGAGAGCGAATCCGCCTTCGGTTTCGTAGTAGTCAGCCTTCGGCGTGTAAGTGCATTCGCATTTGGTGTTTGCGGCGTTCAAGCTGTCAATGAAGTTCTGGATACCATAGAAAGCGTTCGGAATGATCTGAGTGTTCATCATAATTTTAACCTCTTTTTGTTGCGGGCTCGGCGTTTGCCGTTGGCCCTTTTGTTTCACACCCTACCTTAAGCTAAAGCCGTGCCAACTTTTTCTGTTTTGGTACTCGTGTAGAAATTTTTTTTGGCGGGATGATGGAATGTATGCCGAAAAAGGCGAAATTTGAAGAAAAATTGCGTTTTTTAGGGGGTGATGCGACGGAAAATGCGAAAATATGTGTGCGGGAATGGCTGAAAAATGCGATTGGATGGGCGCGGACGGAGCGGGTATTTCAGAAAGTGACGGCCAGTGTTTCGCTAGTGAAACGGACGGTGCGTCAAAATGAAATGGGGCTTTTTTGAGGGTGTTTTTTCAGTATTTTGCGTATGGCAAAAAAAATCGCCCGCGTGATTGCGGGCGATGCGTTGTACACTTTTGCAAGGTGACCCCGGAATTGAATCCGGGGTGACAGCCTTGTGAATTACTTCTTCTTCGCTGTGGATTTCTTCGGAGCGGTGAAGTAGTTCTTCATGAACACGTCGAATTCTTCGTCTTCGATCTTGTGCATCACGGAGAGCTTGTCAAAAATCCAGCAGAGCTGTTCATCGGTTTGGATGGCGATGTAGCCGTCCTTGCGGAACACCTTGAGCTTCAAGAGGCCGCTGTCCCAACGGTTCGAAAGCTTGAAGTCTTCGAGCAGGCGGGAGTGTTCCTTGCAGATGGCGAGCTTGTCTGCGAAGGAGTAAATCGGGGCGTAGATGTTCGGGTTGCAGAGGTGCAAAAGTCCGTTGCGTGCGTTGGCCGGGTTCTTGGAGAACTTCTTGGAGGCGAAGTCTTCGAGCTGTTCCTTGATTTCAGAAACGGTTTTGCCACGGGTGGCTGCCGGGAGGGTCGAGAACTGGTTCAAAATGCCCTGCAAAAAGCTCAAGTCCCATTTCTTGGAGGAGGTGCCGGTGCCTGCTTTCCAGAGACCTGCGTTGCCCTTGGCGGTGTTTGCGAGTTCGTATAGCTTGACTGCCTGCGGGGCGAATTCGGCATTTTCGCTGGTTGGGGTGGGGGCGATCGCTTCGACGGTTTCTCCGAGGAAGTTCTCTGCGAGGAACTGGTCGAATGCGTCGTAAATTTCTTCCTTGCCAGGGACTTTAAAACGCGGGGCGCCGTTTGCTTTGAGTTCTTTGATTGTAGACATTTTCCTTCCTTGTTTTTTATCTTATAAATATACACAGAAAAGTGGGCGCGGGGGCGCTATCGTTGAAAACTAGTGTAATTTTCTAGCAATCCCGTTGTCAAATTCTACAGAAAGCCACTTTTCTTCGATGACTTCGTAGTCGGAACCGCCGTTGAACACGTTTGCGTTTCCGTAGACTTCGTAACCCTTGCGTATGGAGACCGTGCAGGCGTATTTTTCGGAAAGGAGCTTGCAGACGGCAATGATGTCCTCGTCGGGGATGGTTTTGCAGTCGCTTTCTCCAGTGCTGTGGGTGTCGTGGAGGCTTATTCCCACGCTGTTTCCGATTTTTCGGATGACGAAAATGTATTTATTGTACGTAAATTCGGTATCGGCAATGGAACTGAGGGTGTCCGCATTGCCAGAAATTGAACCTATGACGCTATATTCGTAATCCATCGCCCTAATAATAGTAAAAAATTTAAATGTCAAAAAAAGACAATTTTGAATTTTATATTTGTTTTGAAAAAAATGTCGCCATTGTGTTTACAATCGCTTTTTTGCAAACGATAATTGAAGGACGGCTTTTGGAAAAAGGTATTTTTACGGCGAAAAAAGAGGCTTTTTAAAATGAAATTCATACATACCGCAGACTGGCATCTTGGCAATACGATGCACGATATTGAACGCTCCAAAGAAACGGGAGCCTTCTTGGAATGGTTGAAGCGTGAAATTCAAGAGGTCGGTGCGGAGGCGCTTGTCATTGCGGGGGACGTTTTTGACGTGGTGAACCCCTCGAATGTTGCCAAGACGCAGTATTACCGTTTTTTGGCTTCGCTCCTGGATACGAAATGTTCCAATGTGGTTGTCGTCGGCGGTAACCATGACTCGGGAACGTTGCTGGACGCCCCTGCCGAAGTTCTTGCGGCGTTGAACATCAATGTTGTGGGATCGATCAATAACCGCAAGGTAGAAGACCTGGTGGTGGAGCTGAAGGACTCCCATGGAAATGTGATCGGCATCTGCTGTGCTGTGCCGTTCATGCGTAATCTGGAACTTGAACAGTTCTATAAGTCCAGCGAAAAATCCGAAGATCTTTCGGACGAAGATCTGCTGAAGCGCCTTTATGCGGATGTTTACCGGCGTGCCGTTGAATTGCGCGGTGAACGGGACATTCCGATTGTGGCGACGGGGCACCTGTATGCGTCGAACCTTTCGGGGCGTAACGGTGAAGATGGAGCCTCCATGGCGGCCGGTGTGAGTGAAAACTCCGTTGATGACGGCGTTCGTGAAGTGGTCGGGACGCTCGGTAATGTGGATGTCGAGACATTCCCTGCGGAACTTGATTATGTGGCCCTGGGGCATATCCATTATACCACGATGGTGGCGAAAAATCCGAAGGTCCGTTACTCCGGTTCTCCGTTCGTGATGGGCTTTGACGAGGCGAACTGCAAGCGTTATGTGCTTGCTGTGGATGTGGCTTCGAAGGGTGTTCCTGTTGTGGAGAAGATCGAGGTTCCCAAGGCGATGCGCTTTGAACAGTTCAAGGGCGATCTCGAGACGCTTCGACAGAAGTTGCGTAATCTCGAAAAGGAGCTGGTTGAAAATCCGGTGGAAACGTATGTGGATTTGCTCTTGACTTCCGGGAATTTTGTGAGCCTGAACGATGCGCTTGAATCCGAAGAAGCGGGCAAGCACTTTGTGGTCAAGCGTCACCGCATTTCGCGCGAGGTTTTGCATAATGGTGCGGTGGGCATTGATGATGGCGTGGAATCGACAAAGCAGTATACGAAAGAGGATTACTTTAGGATGCTGATTGCTTCGAACGTGAAGGACAATGCCGAATCAGAAAATGTCAATAAGATTTATGACAAGTTTATCGGTCTGTTTAACGAAGCTGTAAGCAAGGCTCACGAGGCTTAAGGGGGATTTGTAATGAAGATTAAGAAGATTGAATTTTGCAATATCAATTCCTTGGCTGGCGAATGGACCGTTGACTTTGAAGCTCCCGACTTTGCCAGCAGCGGCATGTTCTGCATTTCGGGCCCGACGGGTTCTGGAAAGACCTCCATCCTCGATGCCATCTGCCTTGGACTTTACGGCAAGACTCCACGTCTTGGGCCAATCAAGGGTGATTCCAACGAAGTGATGACCTATGGTACAAAGACTTGCTATGCGAAGGTCACTTTCGAAAGCCGTGATGGCGTATTTTCGGCTCGTTGGGAACAGCATCGCGCTCCGAGGACGAATAAGCTCCAGAAGTATTTGTGGATGCTTATGAACGAGACAACCGGAACGGTGGAAGCCTCGTTCTCGAACCAGGCCGAAATTGAAAAGCTTATGACTCGCGTGATCGGGCTTGATTTTGGCCAGTTTACCAAGTCGATGATGCTTGCTCAGGGCGAATTCAACAAGTTCCTGAAATGCAATGAAAATGAACGTGCGGCAATTCTTGAAAAGCTGACTGGCGATGGAATTTATAGAAAGATTGCAGTCGCAGTCCATGACTTGTATGAGCAGGCTGACGACGCCGTGAAGGACGTAGAAAATAAAATGGGTACAGTCTCTTTGCTTAGTGAAGAGGCTCTGGCTGCCCTGAATTCGAATATTGCGGATGCCGAACGGCAAAAGAAGACGCTCACGGATGAGGTCGAACGCCTTATCTTTATCTGCACGTGGTTCGACAACTTCCATAGTATCGAAATGCGTTTGCAGGATGCTCAAAAGAAGCTGGAAGATGCGGAACGTGAAAAGGTTGCATTCGAGCCCAATCGCGAAAAGCTGGAACGCGCACTCCGTGCCCAGGAAGCTGAATCTTCGTTTGCGGAATTCAACTCCGTCCGTGTAAGCCTTGGACGTATGAAGGACGAGCTGGATGAAAACGAGAAAAAGCTCCCTACGGCAACATCGGATCTTGAGCAGGCGTCGCTGAAGAAAGGCGAAATGCAGGCCGCATTCGAAAAGTGCAAGGCGGATTATTCTTCAAACGAAACCGTTTGGGAACGCGTGTCGTCGATGGACGGTGATATCCGTAATGCCCGTAAGCAGCTCCAGATGGCTGTTGCCGAAGTTGCAAAAATTGTGGCGGAAACCGAAACGACGCAGCAGAAGATCAGCGAAACGGATAGGCTCATTGTAGTCAACGAATCGGAACTGGAAAAGGTTGCAAAATACATTGCCGAAAACCAGAAAGACGAAACGATTGATGGCCAGCTTTCGCTTTTGAAAACTCTTGTAGCGGAATGGAAAAAAGGAAACGCCAGCTGCGATGCCGATTCGAAGAACCTCGAAACCCTGAAAAAGTCGTTGCAGGAATTTGACGCAACGTTTGAAAAGCAAAATCAGGAATTGCGGTCGTTGCAGGAATATCTTGAAGCGCATAAGACGGATGCAGACCTTGTCCATGTCTTGCCGGACGTCAATGGACTTGCCAGTGAAGCGAACGCCCATCACAGGGAAGTCTTGCGCTTGCAGGGCGAAATTGCAACGAAGAATAAACAGGTTGAAAATATCCGTCAGGAAGCAGAATCGGCGAAGGTCCGTCTTTCGTCCTTGCAGGGCGAAAAGGAAGCCATCATCGATGAAGATATTCCTGTCGTTGTAGCTGAATTGCGTCGCAGCCTAAAGCCGGGCGAGGCGTGCCCTGTTTGCGGTTCGTTGGATCATAAGTCCTGCGAAGAGAAAGAGAATATCGAAAATGGGACGAACAGCCTGAATGATTTTGCGAACAAGCTTCGTAAGGTCAATGGCGAAATAGAAAAAGTCCAGCGCCTGCTGGACGGCTTTGCAAGCCAGATGCAGAATGCCGAGGAGCTTCTTCGAGGCTTTATGGAAAAAGTGGGCGAGGAGACTGGTGCCGAGTCTCAGCTGCTTGAACAGTTGAATGCAAAATTGGATCCTTGGAATAAGTCCGTAACGCTAGATTCGATGCAGACGGTCTTGCAGGAACTGCTCTCGTTGAAAGCGGATTACTTGCAGAAAAAGGAACGTGTCGATGCGTTGCTGGACGAAGTGCATCAGGCGACGATCAAGCGTACGGCGCTTGCGGGCGAAGTCAATGTCGCCAGTGATTTGCTCGACAAGTCCAGATCCAAGTTGCAGGAGTACTCCGAAAAAATTGAAAAGATTTTTGCGGAATGGTTCTCGAATGTTCGTATGGAAGATGCCGATGCTCATCTTGCCGTACTCGATAAGAAAAATTCCTGGTGGAAAATGGCCCAGGATAAAAAGGTCCGGGTCGAGAATGAATTGGACAAGGAACGTTCTGCAAAAAGCCAGTACCAGGAGGCTCTTGACTTGGCCAGAAGCAGGCTGGATGCGGCGCGTGCAAATCAGGACGGTTTGCAGGAATCCTTGAATGCTCTTGAAAAAAGCCGCAAGGAATTGTTTGGCGAAAAGTCTGTTGATGACGAACGCAACAAGGCCCGCTTGCAGCGCGAAGCGGCAGAACGTCAGGCGAATGAAGCCTTGCACAACGAACAGCGTATGCGCGAAGTGAAGGTGGCGCTGGACAAGTCCATTGTGGATTTGAAGAACCGCATTGTCGAAACGGAACCGAGACTTGCTGATCTTGAAAAGCGCTTCCACGAAAATCTTGCATCGAAGGGCTTCGCGGATGAACCGGAATTTATGGCGGCAAGGCTTCCGGAATCCGAACGCAAGTCGCTCCAGCAGGCACAACTGCTTGTGGATAATGGCTTGATGACTGCCCGGACTTCGCTCAAGAACTTTAACGACCAGCTGACGGATCATCAAAAGAAGCGTAACTTCGAAGAGTCCGAAGAAGTGGCCCGTCAAAATCGCGAAACCTCCAAGGCGAAGCTTAACGAATGTACTGTGAATCTCGCCACATGGACGGAACAGCGGAAGAACGACGAACAGCTCCGTCAAAAGTACAACGATATGCAGGCGGAACTTGGAATGCTCAAGGAAAAGCGTTCTGACTGGGAACAGATGCAGCGCTGGTTCAACGGCAACAGGCTTGATACGGGTAATGGCGACTTGTTCGTAAAGTTCATCCAGACCATCACGCTGCGGAATTTGTTGAAAATCGCAAACGGATTCTTGCGCGATATGTTCCCGCGTTACGAGATGGTGACCGAGCCGAATACGCTCAACATCCAGCTTGTCGACCATGATAACAGCGATGCGGTGCGTCCGATCGACAATATCTCCGGCGGTGAAGGGTTCCTCGTGAGCCTCTCGCTTGCGCTTGGCATCTCGACACTTGCGAGCCGGAACGTGAGCATTGACTCGATGTTCCTCGACGAAGGCTTTGGAACGCTAGACTCCAAGATCCTTCAGGAAACGGTCGTGGTGCTTCAGAAAATGCAACAGGAAAAGGGCAAGCTTCTCGGCGTCATTACGCACGTGGACCTGGTGAAGAGCGAACTTGCAACCCACATCGATGTGACTCCTCGTGGCGGGCGTAGCGTCCTTAGCGGAGCTGGCGTGCGCAACGGATAGAAAAAAAGCTATAATAAAGCTATTGGATTTATCAGGGGCGTATCATGGATATTAAAGGGATAATTAAAGGAGCGTGGTCGAACGGGCTTGCAAAAAAGCTTTTGATTTTGCTTGCTATTTCTCTAGTCATTTTTATCCTCGGTGTGTTGCTGGGCTCGTGGGTGCTTGGCGAAAAGACTCTTGGCTGGAAGGGGTTCCTTTCGGGTTACGTGGTGTTCGCAATCCTGTTCATCAGTGCGGTCATCAACGTTTTCAAGAATACGTCCGAATCGATGCGCGAAGGTAAAAAGTATGTCGACGTGCGAGGCCATGTGCTTGTGCTTGGCGCAGGGCATCAGCTCAAGAGTATCTTGCGTGCGCTCAAGGGCGACAAGCGGCCGATTGTCGTGATGAGCCGTCGCGATATTGATGGGCATTTTATCCATTACAAGAAGGATTACGAAAACGAAGAAGACTTGCTCTTTGCAGGGGCGCTTTTGGCAGACCGCATTCTTGTGATTGGCGAAGATGGGCCGGAACGCGATTCCCGTAACTTGCACTGCATCGAGGTGTTGCGAACCCTCAGCGAAAAGGCGATGCGCGATATCCATTGCCATTTGCTGTTGAGCGAACCTTCGACCTCTGAAGTCCTGTGGTATTTGAAGGCTCCTGAAAAGTCCAAGGGACATTTGCTGGTCGACGTATTCAACGAGTATGAATTCATGTCGGAACAGCTGCTTGTCGGAACGGATTTCTTGCCGACGATCCGCGAAGCGGACAACCAGCGCTTGCATGTGGTGCTGATAGGCACGGGACCGATTGCGCAGGCGGTGGCGTTTGAGGTGGCTAACGTTTGCCATTATCCGAACTTTAGGCGCACGAATTTAAAGACCTGCATCACGTTCGTGGATGAAGACTGCGAAAAGTGGGTGGATCGTTTAGTCGTTTCCCGTATGGGACTTTTCAGGCTTTCCAAGTACACTTATGTGGATGCTGACGGCAACAAGGTTGTCCATGAACCGGAAACCGTGCGTGGCGACTATCTAGATGTTGAGTGGAACTTTGTGGATGCCTATTGCGAAGCGGACTTGGCAAGGAACTATATCGCCGGTGTGGCGGCAAGCCCCAAGGAACGCCTGGTCGTGTGCATTTGTAAGGAAGATGCGTCCAAGGCGATTTCGACGCTTGTGCATTTGCCGCGTGCCGTTTACGAAAATGCGGACATTGCCGTGTACTGGCGCGAAGCGAACGACGACATCATCAAGCGCATCAACGATAGCGGGATGTATGGCTACGTGCGCATCATGGGCGACATTGACGAAATGAGGGAATTCGTGCATTCCAAGCGCGTGGAACGTGGTCAGCGTGCCAATTACGTCCGCGAACGTCATTTGAATCCGGAAACCCGCGAAACCGACGAAAAGATGTGGTACCGCCTGAGCGAAGCCGACAAGACGTCTGCAATTTACTGTGCGAATGCCTTGCCGCTCCGCAAACGCTGCTTCAGTATGACGGATGACGAAAGCCTCTTGCTCGAAGCGGAACATCGACGCTGGATGATGTCCATGTTGTTGATGGGGTACAGTTCTGGTCCGACGGACGAACGTAAGTTCACACGTCATGACATCATTCCGTACGACCGTCTCCCCGAAGAATTGAAGTCCAGGGATTCCTACATCCTCGAAAACTCCGAATACATTATCAATGGATAAGGCTTGAAAACTAATATGACTCTCGAAGAAAAGGTAAAGGAATTGTATAACGAACTGAAACCCAAGTGCAAGGCTGAGGGCCTGAATTTGGATTGGGAAATCCACAAGGCTTTAAGACGATTCCGCAAGGAACATCCCGATCTGGATGATCAGTGGGCCCGTGAAGCCGAAGGCTTGTAAAATTCTAAGCGAACAATTGATTTAAGACGCAAAAAAAATCCTCCGCTTTAGGCGGAGGATTTTTTAAACTTGTGCGTTTATGTTTGCGCGTTCCGGTGAATTACTGGATGCGGATGTTGGAACGGCGGTGTTCTTCTCTGGTGCCGTACTTGATCTTCTTGTACAAGCGCTTGCCGTACCACTTGGCCGTGATCTTGGAAGCCGGGATGTACTTGGAGAGTTCTGCCTTGGCATTTTCTGCACGACGCTGAGAGAGTTCGTCGTTGTAAGCGACAGAGCCGAGGTCGCAGGTGTAGCCTTCGACGAGGACGGATGCTTCCATGTTCGTCTGGGCGAGCTTGGTGCCGAATGCTGCGATAACGGCACGGCCTTCGCTGCTGAGTTCTGCACTGGCAAGTTCAAAGAGGCTGCTCACGCCCGGGAATTCGATGGATGTTGCCTGGCCCTGTTCGACCTTGGCAAATGCTTCGTTGAGGTAGGCTTCGACTGCGCTGCTTTCGGTGAGGAATTCCGTAGAGGATCCCTTGACAGCTGCGAACTTGGAGAAGTCAAACGGAGCCGGTTCTGGTTCCGGTGCCGGAGCTTCGACCTGGGCCGGTTCCGGCTGCTTTACTGGAACGGGCTTGTCTTTCTTTTTGTCGCCGCAAGCCACGAGGACTGCAAGGCTGAGTGCTACCGGAAGAATACGACCAATTGTTTTTACCAGATTCATTATAAAACCTCCGATTGAAAAGTGGTATAATCCTTGGATCGTTTTTTAATATAAGTAAAAAAAGCAAATAAGGAAAAATTTTTTTA
>Ga0310786_10003617_pt1 | contig 22332 bp, 16 predicted proteins | sample AusTroGonzalo_MG_FD_203881 | JGI IMG/M metagenome (GOLD analysis project Ga0310786, IMG submission 203881) | Bovine rumen microbial communities from tropical cattle in Woodstock, Queensland, Australia - Gonzalo_03 (v2) (version 2) | ecosystem: Host-associated > Mammals > Digestive system >...
ATCACTCTTCATTCCCAAGAGTGTGGATACCATCGGCGAATTGGCTTTCTCTGGTTGCGGAGGTTTGGAAAGCATTACTGTGGAAGAAGGAAATGAAAAGTTTGATTCCCGCAATAACTGTAATGCTATTATTTCTAAAAAAGGAAGTCTTATTAAGGGGTGTGAGAATACGGTGATCCCTGACAATGTTCTAAGAATCAGTATGGACGCTTTCCGTGGCTGCACAGGTCTGAATTCCATCAATATCCCCAACACGGTAACTTCTATTGAACAAAGTGCTTTCGAGGGTTGCAGTGGCCTGACCTCTATTATTATACCAAATAGTGTATATGATATTGTTCCCTTTGCATTCTATAAATGTAGTAGCTTGACAAGCGTCACTATATCTAACAGCATAGAAATAATTGGAAACAAGGCATTTTCTGGTTGCACTAGTTTGACCTCTATTCATTGTAAGGCTACTAATCCACTTCCCACTACATATTCCGAGGTGTTTGATAATAGCACTTATTCGTCTGCTACTCTGTACATCCCCAGGGGCTCGCTTGATGCGTATAAGGAAAATGCTATCTGGTCAAGATTTAAGAATATAGTGGAAGAGTAGAAAAAAGTACACAAAAGGCGCTCGGTCTTTTGTGTACTTTTTTGTTTTGGTGTTCAACAATTATTTCTTGTATTTCTTGCTGAATAGGTTAGAATGCGTTCCCGTATTGAGCATCACCAGAATTAGTTCCTGGTCACGTTGCTCCCAGACCAACAGCCAGTCGGGCTGGATGTGACATTCCCACTGGCCTTTACGGTCGCCGTGCAATACGTGAGGAAGGTATTTTTCGGGCAACTTGCCTTCTGTAGAGAGTATACGAATGGCTTCACGTAGCTGTTCCATATCGTAGCCCCTACGTTCACAGAGCTTCATTTGGCGCTTGAACTCGCCGGTGAACTTGATGGTATACATATCAGCCAAGACATTGCTTAAACAAATCATCTACATCCTTGGCTTCATACACACGGCCTTCGTCCAAGTCGCGAAGTGAGCGCTCGTAGGATGAATAACGCTTGCGACGTGGCGCAGTAATCTTGCCCACGCCTTTAAGCATGCTGATGGCACGTTTGATGTCCTTCAGCTTTGACATGTCTTCAATGTTTACCAGGATCTGGCCTTCTGATGGCATTGTTGCAACTTGCATAATCTGTATAGTTTTCAATTCGTCCGCAAATATACGAACTATTTCCGAAACTGCCATACTTTTCCTCAACAATCTTTGCTTTTCCCCGCCTTTCCAATCTTTTTCCCCTCTTTCTCTTGCTTTTTCGCCATAAAGTTTGTATCTTTGTCCTCAGATAGGTCAATAACAGCCTATGATGTCATAATTTCTAAAGAACTACGACTATGAGAAAAAGACTTTTACTCCTTTCTGTTTCGATGCTGGCGATGGTGCTGTCGGTTGGTGCCGCAAATGAAATCAAGCTCTGCGGCGTGACTATTACTGACGAGTTGGCGGCTGGGGGTAATCTTGTGCCGACGCTGGACGCTATGGATAACGTGGCGGCAACGGGCACGGTGACCTATAATAGCGCAATGCAGACGCTCGTGCTTGACAATGCCGAGATTACCTACACGCCCAGCAATGAGTCTACTGTCATGTCTTTCGCGACGTGGGCAACGGACTTTACCATCCAGCTGAAAGGTATGAATAAGCTGACGAATGCCTTTTCGGGCTATGCGAATGCGATTTTCATTCCCGGAACTGATAGAATCCACGTGACCATCGCTGGCGAGGGTAGCCTTGAGGTGACATCGCTGAACTGGTATGCCGTGAACCTGCATGGCGGTACGCTGACGATTGACCACACGACGGTGAAGTTCAATGGTGCCGTGGCCGAAAACTCAGTAATCGGCGGTAGCCTGTACATCAAAAACTCATACGTGACGGCTACAGAAATCTCTCGCCTTTCTGCCATTGAGCTGACAGACTGTAGCATTGTGCAGCCGACTGGTGCCGAGATTGTTTCTACTGGACGGCCAGAACAGATATTCTGTAACATCGACAAGCACGGGTCGAACGATGATATCATTATCAAGCCGACATCTGCGGGCATCGGCGCTACGCTAACGGATCGTGAGGAAATGGACAATGAGGAATGGTTCTCGCTGGATGGTCGTCATGTGGAGCAGCCGCAGCGTGGCCTCTACATTCTCAACGGCAAGAAGGTAATCGTCAGATAATCAATGATGATGGTTGACCCACGTCAATACTAGGACTTTGACAACAACAGAAAGTACACAAAAAGCGCTCGGCTCTGCCGCTTCGCTCTGCGAAGAACCGTCCCTTTTTGTGTACAAGATGAACGACTACGTGATTCCTCACTACAAGATGGGGGACGGCAAGAAGAAGGTGGTGTGGGGTGGAGAAATCGCCGCTTTCTTGCATAAAGGCTGGGGAAGCGGCGATTGTTATATGAAAGTTTCAGATTGCTAATTGTTGATGGGCATCATCTGCATCAGCACGGAGTAGAATCTGAGTGCGGCGCTTGTAGAATTGCCCGACAGGGTGTACGACTGCTTGAAGGGCTTGTCGATATACTCCATCGTCTCACGGCTTAGTAGCTGGCTGATGGGAATGTAGTCGTTGCTCTCCAAGTTCTTTAATCCGGGCTCTATCGTGGTGTTGCCGTCTCTCTGTACCGCGCAGAAGTTCACCGTTTCGGGCTTCGTCGTCTGCGGGCAGGAGAGTTGTAACTGGCATGAACTGTTGAGGGATGCCACTGCTGCTGACAGGTCGCCGCCGCTGCTGTCTTGCTGACGATTCTGAATGGCTTTAGCAAAGTTCTGCGCAAATGCTGTACCATCGGTAATGGTGCCCGTGAACGTCAGGTCATCGAGCATGCGGATGGTGATGGCCTTGAGGTTGGCGATGTCGATCATGCTCTTGCCCATCTGACCGATGAAGCTCTTCGTTTGTGGAAGTTCCATTTCTGCATCACAGGTGATGACGCCTGCTCCGTTGTGGGTGAAGCCGTAGATGAGCGACATCTTCTTGTCTTCCACGATGAGCCGATAGTCAAGGAAACTCTTGTCGTCGTTCAGATAGGAATCCTGTATGCCGGATATCTTGAACGAACAGGCATCGAGGTTGACGTATTCCGAATTCTCGATAAGAGGCAGTTCCAGGTTGATGGCACTTTCGCTCAGCGTCAGCTCCTTGCTGTCGATAAGGGCGTTCAGCGTTAAGGTGTACGTCTTCGGCAGGCGGCTGACGTATGCCAGACGCTTCACATTGGGCAGGTTGGCGTCGGCAACCATCTGGTAGCTGTCGTCGCTGCTGTCGATAATCAGTTTGAAGAGTGTCGTGCCGATGCCATCGACGGTAGCGGGGAAGATGAACTCCTGACGGTCGTTGGAGACGACGCGGCAGTCACTTTTTCCGTCGAATACAACGCGGACACCAAAGTCGCTGTTGTCGGCGGTGATGTATGCCAGATAGCCCATCTTGGCCAGTTCGGAACCGACCTTCACAGGGCTGACGCTGAGCAAGGCTTTCTTTTGGCTAATGGCCGAGAGCAGTTTTTTGATGTTTGCAATGATGTTCTTGTCGCTCTCCATCAGTGATATCAGCTGTGTGAGGGCTTGCGATGTAGCGTTGAGCGAGGCTGCGTTGAGATTGTCGGCCAACAGTTTTGCATCGCTCTCAATGTGACTTACCAGGGTGTTGCGATCAATCTCCTCCTGATTCGTTTTTTCTGGAATAGGAGCAGGGATAGGGGTGTCATCGTCGTCAGACGAACACGACACACAGAGTCCTGTGAGACAGAGCAGAACAGCCGCAACGGCGAAATACTTCATCCTTTTCATCGTGCGATGTACTTTTTGCCGTTTTCAATATAGACTCCCTTACCGGGCAGCACGTTCAGCTGTCGTCCCTGCAGGTCGAAGTAGCGGCGGGTGCCGTCGGTATCGATGGTACGGATGGTGGGAGCGATGCCGGTGGTGCCGTTATTGTAGTAGTCAGCGATATAGAGTAGGTCGGTTATGTCTTCAACCTTGCCGCTGCCGTCACCGTCAGTCTGGTAGAACCGTGTGGCGTAGTTCCTGGCTTCCCACTCACCCTCTTGATGCTGATATTCAACCACCTCCGGATTCTGCCGGAAAGGCAGGGAGGGAACAATCAGATAATCAGAATCATAGGCCGAGAAGAGTCCGCGGAAGCCATTAAAGGTCTCCGTACTATATGGCCTTACATACTCCCAAACACCTTTGTCGCTCAGGCTGTAGAGCAGTTCATCGTTGTCTAACGTATAGGCCCTGTAGGCGCTCACCCATTTTCCAATCTCGGTATTCGTGCCGTACCAGTACCATTGATAGAAATCGTAGACTGGCGAGCCTTCGGGCACCTGGCTTGTGAACAAGGCGTCGATAGCATTGAACCGCAGGTCGCCGCGGTTGACAATCACCAAGTAGGGCTTCCAGGCCTCCATCTTGTTGTCAGGCAGTTCGTTGAAGATAAACTGGTGGTAGATGCTGTCGACGTAAGCCAGCTGATAGATCTGTGCCGTACCTGGGGCGTAATATTCGTCGATGTCAAAGTCATAGGGCAGGCTGACGGTGCATGCCACGGGCGTTTGCGTACCGTCGCCGTTATCCTTTGCTGAGACCACGCGGTAGTACACCGAGTTGAACACCTTGCCGTTGAGTTCGTCAAGCACATTCGGGTTTAACGAGGTATCGATGAATTGTACGGAATCCTTAGGCAGGCTGAAGCCGAGGAAGTCGTCGAGCGAGACGCCCGAACCCTGGAACTTCAGCTGGTAGTAGCCGGAGTAGGGGGCCTTGAACACGACGTCGCCACTTTGGAAGTAAGTGTTGTGGTATGTCCAGACGGTGTCGTTGTCTTTCTTGTAGTAGACGTTCAGGTAAGAAGGATCGCCGCCTCCCATACCGAACATCGAGAACATCTGCATGAAGCCGCCGCCCATATCGGCCGTGAAGTGCAGCAGGTTGCCTTGCTTGGCCTGCAGGCGCGGGGTCACCATTTCATACTCCTTAGAGTCGGTCTTGGCCACCCACGACTTCTCCTCGCCGCTGCCTCCACCGAACATGGCCATCATATCGTCGCCGCCGCCCTGGGTGATTTCCCAGCCGGTGCTGGTCCAGCCCTCAGGGAATCGGCGCGGGAAGGTCTGGTCTTCTACAACGTAGAGGGGCTCGAAATCCTCTGACCATGAGTCGGACTTGATGATGTAGGCGCTGAAGGCGACCGACTGACTGGTCACGCGCTCGTCGGCAGGCGTGAACGTCAGGACATCGTAAACCTCGCCCTGCCGCTCGTCGTCGCGGAGCATAGTGGCACCCAGCAGCACAGAATCGCCGGCGGCTACCGACAGGCTGCTTTCCTGAGCGGCGAGACGCGTCACGTCAAACGTTGACACAGCTACACCGAGTGTGCCCGTACCCGTGTTGATGACGGTAAAGGTGCTGGTAGAATCAGCCTTGAGCATACCGAAGTCGAGGCTGCGAACAACGGCGCTGTCGAGTGTGACGTAGAGGTCGGGGGCATTCATGTCAATCTGGAAACCGGCTACAGAGTCGATGACGATGCTATCGGAGGCCATGAAGCGGAAACGGTATTCGCCCGGCTCCAGACCCGATAGCCACTGGGTAGTAAACACCGTGTCGACGGCATTGCTGAAGTCCTTGGCCTTCTCCCATTTGCCGGAGCCGTAGACGGACTTCTCGATAAAGAAGGTCGAGCCGCTGCTACCGCCGCCCATCATGGAGCTGAAGTCCATACCGCCGCCACCACCGGGCTTCTTGACCGAGAAGAGCAGCACGTCGTTGACGTTACTGACCGTCAATGGCGGCGTCATCAGATAATAGGAAGCACTGCTGCCGCCTCCGAACATACCTCCCATTCCTCCGTCGTCAGACGATTGCTTGACGGTAGCCACGCCTGTACTATCAACCTTCCAGCCTTCAGTAAACCAGCCGTAAGGCAGTTTGTTGTCGTTGAAGTCGTCTGTCCAGACGCCCGCCTGAGTGATGATGGCATCGATGGGGAGGGGGATTTCCTCGACGCGCTCGTCGGTAGTCTTGAAGGTCAGCATCGTGCTGTTGCGGCCTTCGTGGCCCTGACCGTAGTTAAAGGTGAGGCTGACTTTAGCCGTATCGGCGGCAGCAACGCTGACACTCGCGTTGTTGAGGGTGAATGCACCTCCTTCTACCGAGAGGTTCACCTTGAGTGTACCGGTAGCCGTATTGACAATGTCGAACGTTACGGTAGTATCCTGAACACAGAGCCCGAGGTCGATGGGCTGTATGTTCTTCTTCTGATAGACAGGGTAGATGTCAGGAGCATCCGAGTCGATATGGAAGCCCGCTACGGAGTCGATCATCACTTTGCCGCCTGCCCTGAAGCGGAAACGGTATTCGCCCGCTTCAGTGTTGCTGATGGTGAACGTCTTGTAGACGGAATCGAGCTGCGTCGTGAAGTCTGCTACTTTGATCCAGCGGTGCTCGCCGTAGATGGCACGTTCTACTACAAAGGTGGAGTCGCTGCCGCCGCCCATGAAAGAACCGATGCCGCTGTCGTCGCCTCCGTCTTTCTTGGCCGAGAACGTCAGCACTTCGCCACCCTGGACACTCAGGGGCGGCGTCATCAGGTAGTTGTAACTGTCGTCACCACCGCCCAGCAGGTCTTCCATGTTAAAGTTGGGTGTCCCCGTTTGGGTACTGTCATTTTCATTAGTAGCTTTTCCCTTCTGGGCAACATTGTCTTTGACTATCCAACCTTCGGCATACCAGCCGTAAGGCATCTTGTTGTCGTTGAAACGCTCGTCCATCTGCCCAGAGGAAACGTTCTGGGACATCATGTTGCCCACGCCAAAGAGCAGGGACAAGGCTATGAGCATACTCCTTTTATTCATACTACACCTTTATTATATATAAGTCTATGTTTATTTTGTGCCACCGCCGAGAGCGATGTAGAGGGCGATGATAGCCTGAGCACCTTTATACATGTTAGAGGCCTCAGAGAGCTGGGAGGAGAGAAGGTTCTCCTGAGCGGTAAGCACCTCAAGGTATCTGGCCTTACCATTGTCCATCAGTTCGTGGGTGCCCAGGTAGGCTTCGTGGAGCACTTCGACCTGGCGATGGTAGTACTCGTGCTTGTCGCGAGCAGCCTGACAGTCGGCCATAGCTTCATTCACCTCATTGCCGGCATCGATGACGGTCTGTACGTATTTCTTCTTCAGGTTCTCCTCGGTCAGCTGGTTAATCTTCAGGTTGGCCTTGAGTTTGCCCTGGGCAAAGATGGGCTGGGTGAGGGAGCCGACAAGGTTGAGGAACGTCTTGGCAGGGTCGATGACCATGCTGCCGGCAGAGTTCGTCCAGCCACCTTGTGCCGTCAGCGTAATGCTGGGGAAGAAGGCTGCGCGGGCGGCTTGCGTGTTATAGAAGGCTTCCTCCATAGCGGCATTGGCCATGCGGATATCGGGCCTTTGCTCAAGCATCTGGGCAGGGACACCGATGCGCAAGAAGCGGTTGTCGAACATACGCTGGTTTTCAGATGCCGTATGGTAGTCGGCAGCTGGAGCCCAGTGGCTGCGCTCAATATGCTGCGGCGTGATACCAATGAGCTTACAGATGGCATTCTCGGTAGACTGGATGCTGCGGCGAGTATCGACGATCTGCGTCTTGACACTCAGATAAGAGGATTCCATCTGGTTGACAGCTGTAGAGTAGGCCTGTCCGTTTTCATAGAGTGCCTTCTGGGTCTCAAGTGAAGCGTTCCAGAGACTGTCGGTCTGCGTGAGGATGTCCATCTGTCGGTCGAGCAGCAGGAGATAGAAGTACTGCTGGGCAACGGCGCTGACAAGGTTGGAGCGCACGGCCTGCTCGTAAAGTTGAGCCTGTAGCAGTACGGCCTGCGAGGCGCGCTTCTTGTTGGTGATGGAGCCAAACACGTCGACGTCCATCGACAACTGCAAGGGTAGGGTGTAGGTCTTCGAGAACGCGCTCTTGTCGAAGCTGGCGAGTGTACCCTGCGGCGCGAAGTAGAGCGACGGCAGGTAGGCCAGCTTGGCGGTCTTCAGCGAGGCCTCACTCTTCTCCACAGCGATGCGGGCAGAATTCAGGTCGGTGTTGTTGGCCAGTACTTGCTCGATAAGTGCCTGAAGTTTGGGGTCGGTGAAGAATTCTCGCCACGACATCTGTGCGAGCGATTCACCTTCAGTGGATGCGTCGCTGATGAGAGCCGTGCCGAAGGCGTCGGCGGGTGCGTTCACCTTCTGTTCGTACTTATCGTATAGGCCGCAGCCCGTGAGCATCAGGCTTACGGCTGCAGCGATGGTGATATTGCTAAGTCTTTTCATAATCTTTCGATTTTAACTATTCACTTTTCACTTCTTCGCTTTTCACTTCAACAACTTCCTTCCCCTGGAACTTTTCATGCAGCTTCTGGAACACGATGAAGAAGGCGGGTACGACGAAGAGCAGGGCAATGGTGCCAACGCTCATACCGCCGACGACACCCATCGCAAGGGCGCGGTTACCGTTGGCACCGGCACCACCCTCGATGATGAGCGGAATCATACCCACAATCATTGTAACGACCGTCATCAGAATCGGGCGCAAGCGCTCCTTACAGGCCTCAAAGGCAGCATCGACGATACTCATGCCATGGGCACGGCGCTCAGAGGCGAATTCGGTAATCAGAATGGCCGTCTTGGCCAGCAAACCAATCAACATGATGACACCCGTCTGCAGGTAGATGTTATTGTCGGAGCCCGGCAGGCTGACCAGCGAGCAGAGGTAGGCCATGATGAAGGCACCCATCAGTCCGAAGGGTACAGAGAGCAGCACAGCCATAGGTGTGAACCACGAGTTGTAGAGCGATGCGAGGATCAGGTAGATGAGGATGGCGCAGATGCAGTAGATGAGGGTTGTGGTGTTCGAGTTGGCCGACTCCTCAACCTCGCGCGACATGCCGCTGTACTCAAACGTTGCGGTCGAGGGCATTTCCTTGCGGAATACCTCCTCGATGGCCTGGTGCGCCTGACCTTCGCTGTATCCGTTAGCGCACGTCACGCTGGTGGTGATGCTCTGGAACAGGTTAAAGTGCTCGATGTTCGACGGGCCGACAATCTCCTTCAGCGTGACGAACTCCGACAGTGGTGCCATCTTGCCGCCCTTCACTTTGACGAAGATGTTCTGGAGCGACGACGGGTCGAGACGAGCCTCGGGCGTGGCACAGGCCATGATGCGGTAGACCTTACCGAACTGGTTGAAGTTGCCGATGTAAGCACCGCCGCAGTAGTTGCCAAGGGTGCTGAGCACAGCCTTTGCCGACACACCGGCGCGGTCGCACTGGGTGGCATCGACGTCAACCTTATATTTCGGATAGCGCTCAGAGTAGGTCGACATGGCAGAAGCTATCTCTGGGCGTTCAGTCAGCTTAGTCAAGAACTTGTCGGTCTGCGCTGCAAATTCCGAGAGGTTGCCGTCGGTCGGGTCCTGCACGATGAGGGTGACGTTGTTGCTCGTACCATAGCCCGGAATCTGCGGCAACTGGAACGGTAGTACCTTCGCGTCCTTGATATCCATACAAGCATAGTAGAAGCGACCGATAACGAGGTCGATCAGATGGTTCATGCCTGGACGGTCATCCCAATTCTTCAGACGGACAACAAGCGTGGCGAAACTGGAACCATGACCTGATATCAAGCCATAGCCGCAGGATATGGCGTAGCTCTCCAATTCGGGTATCTCTTTCACTTTCTCCTCGACTTGCTTCACCAGGTCGTTGGTCTGCTGCAGCGTGTAGCCCTCCGGTGCACGAATCTCAGCAATGAACACACCCTGGTCCTCCTGTGGCACGAGACCCGACGGAAGGTTCTTCATGAAGAAGACAAGCAGCACGCCGGCGATGACCAGCAGGCCCCATGCCAAAGCGGGACGCTTGATGAACTTCTGCACGGACTTCGAGTATTTTTTCAGGATGGCGTTAAAGCTCGCATCATAGGCTTTCTTCGTGTAATACGACAATGACTTGCGCTCCTCTTTCTTCTCCGTCGCCTTCAGCATGATGGCGCAGAGAGCAGGACAAAGCGTCAAGGCCGACACACACGACAGACCGACGGCCGAGGCAATCGTCACACCGAACTGCGTGAAGAACGTGCCCGACGTTCCGCCCATGAACGTCACGGGGACGAACACCGCCATAAATACCAAGGTACACGAGATAACGGCCACCGACACCTCGCTCATAGCCTGGCGCGTAGCCTCCTTGGCATCGGTGATGCCCGCCTCGATCTTACCCATTACCGCTTCGACGACCACAATGGCATCATCGACCACCGTACCGATAGCCAGCACGAGGGCGAACAGCGTCAGGATGTTGAGCGAGAAGCCCGCCAGCGAGACGACGGCGAACGTTCCCATCAGCGAGACGCAGATAGATATCGACGGGATGACCGTGGCCTTGAAGTTTTGCAGGAAAAAGAACACCACGAGGATCACCAGGATGATGGCGATGATGAGCGTTTCGACCACGTTGTGGATAGCAGCGAAGAGGAAGTCATCGCTGGTCATCATCGTGATGAAGTCCAGGCCGGCAGGCATGGTCGCCTTCACCTCCTCGCACATCTGCGTGATACGGGCGTTTACCTCCGTAGCGTTGGCACCTGGCGACTGGAAGATCATAATCATCGTACCCGGCGCGCCGTTGATGTCCGACACGAAACTGTAGCTCTGCGCTCCGATCTCCACTTCGGCCACATCGCTCAGACGCAACAGGTGACCGCCGTCGGTGGTCTTCAGCACGATGTCGTTGAACTCCTCGACGCTCTTCAGCGTACCCTTGTACTCCATCGAGTACTGGTATTTGTTCTGCGACTGTTCGCCAAGCGAACCTGTGGAGGCCACGAAACTCTGGTTGCTGATGGCCATAAAGACATCATTCGGCTCTAAGCCATACTGCGCCATCACGTCGGGCTTCATCCAGATACGCAGGGCATAGGTGTTACCTAAGGCCGTCACCTCACCCACGCCGGTGATGCGCTTCAGGCGCGGCACAATGTTGATGTCGGCATAGTTCGACACAAAGTCGTCGTCATACTTGCCGTCGGTGCTCTTCAGGGCGAGGATGCGCAGGATGTTGTTCTGCATCTTCTGCACCGTGACACCCACCTTCGTCACGTCGGCAGGCAGCAAGGCCTGTGCTTTCGACACACAGTTCTGCACGTTCACCACCGCCATGTCCGCGTCGGTACCCTGCTCGAAAAAGACACTGATACTTACGTTGCCGTTCGAGGATGCCTTCGAGGTCATATAGGTCATGTTAGGCACACCGTTGATACTCTCCTCCAATGGCTGGATGACCGACTTCATAACCGTGTTCGCATCAGCACCGGTGTAGCTGGTCGAGACCATCACCTGCGGCGGCGCGATGCTTGGATATTGCTCGACGGGCAGCGAATTCATACAGATGAAGCCCACCAAAGCAATCACAATACTGATGGCACATGCCATCACGTATCTGTTAATAAATATATTGTTCTTCATGTGGAAGCTATTTTTCACTTTTCACTTTTCTCTTCTCTCTCTCCACTTCTCACTCTTCACTTTTCACTTCGGGGAAAAGCACCTGCTGTCCCTCCTGTACATTGTTGGCTCCGACGGTAATAATCTTGTCACCGACACTGAGACCGCTGGTGATGACGAAGTCCTTGCCGTTGCCGATGTCCTCAGTCTTCACCTCGACGGCGGTCGCCGTGCTGTCGGCTTTCACCTTATACACCTGCTGCCTGCTCTGCAACTTCACCACGGCCGTCTGCGGAACCACTATCACGTCCTTCACGGCATACGGCAGCACCACCGTGCCCTGAATGCCCGAAAACAGCAGACCCTCGGGGTTCGGGAACGTCGCCTTACAGGCTATCGTACCCGTCGTGGCGTTCACCATACCTGTCAGACTACTGACACGGCCCTTGTGCGTGTACTCCGTACCGTTCTTCATCAGGAACGTCACATCCGGCAACGAAGCCAGGATTTTTACCTTGTCGGATGCATTCGCACCCGATGAAACCATATCCTCGACGAGCGACTCCGCCACTGAGAACTCTGCATCCATCTGTGTGTTGCCGCTCACCATCGTCAACTGCGAACCCGGTGACACCTGATCACCAGTACGAACGGGGATCTCACCAATCAGACCCGTCACCGGCGCCGTAATCGTGCAGAAGCCCAAATTCACCTTGGCATTGTTCACCGATGCCCTGGCCTGCGCCACGGAAGCCTTTGCCTGCTTATAGGAGTTCTCTGAATTATCCAACATATATTGGCTTACAATCTTCTTCTCGAACAGGTTCTTGTTCGATTCGTACTCTAACTTTGCACTGTTCTCTTGTGCCAGAGCTGCCTGCAGATTGGCCTGTGCAGCCTCCAGATTTAGTTGGGCATTACGCGAGTCGATGACAAACAGCGTTTGACCCTTCTTCACCCGTTGACCCTCGGTCACGCAGATCTTCATCAACTGACCACTCACCTGCGGGGTGATGGTCACGTCCGTCTGTCCCTTCATCTTGGCACTGAACTTAATAGGCACCTCAATGTCCTGTTTCTTCACTGTCATCGTCTCGTACGATGTTTTCGTCTCTTTGGGCATGTCGATACCGCACGAAGCCAGTCCGCCGACCACTGCAGCAGCGGTCATAACCCATGTCATTACGCTTTTCTGTTTCATGTTGTTATTGATTAAATTATTATTTCATGCTTTGCTATAGTTCCAATAAATCGTTGCAAAGATAATAATTTTCTACGAAAAACCTTATTTTTTCTACAGAAATATAAAAAAAACGAAAAAAGAGCACCCTGTAAGGATGCTCTCTTTATTATGAACCTGCTGATTCTTAGCGCAAAGCCTTGTTCAGCATGTAGTAGACCTCGTTGTTGCGGAGGGTCTGCTTGAAGTCGGCAATGTTCGTCTGCTTGTTGATCTTGACGTACTCAATGCCCAGCATCTCGGCGAAGTCCTCCCAGTATTCCTCGTTGATGTCGTAGGAGAAGGCGCTGTGGTGCGTACCACCGGCCAGAATCCATGCAGCGGCACCAATCTCGAAGGTGGGCTGGGGAATCCAGAGCGCAGAGGCGACGGGCAGCTTGGGCATGGGCTTCGGCTCGATGCACTCCACCTCCTGGGTGATGAGACGGAAGCGGTTGCCCAGATCGACGACGGTAGCCTTGATACCGCAACCAGTCTTCGAGGTGAAGACGAGGCGGGCGGTCTGCTGCTTGCGGATGCCGATGCCGAGGAAGTGGACCTCGAGCTTGGGCTTGTCGCTGGCAATCAGCGGGCAGATCTCGAGCATGTGGCTCTGCAGGCAAGAAGAGCGGTCGCCGGCGAAGTTCAGCGTGTAGTCCTCGAGGAACGAGCAGCCGATGGGCATACCCTGCTGGATGACCCAGAGCGTGCGATAGAGGCAGGCGGTCTTCCAGTCGCCCTCGGCACCGAAGCCGTAGCCTTCCTGCATCAGACGCTGCGAGGCGAGACCGGGAATCTGGTCGAAGCCGCAGAAGTCGGGAGCGTCGATGTCGGCGTCGCCGAGGTCGTCGAAGTTGGTGGTGAAGGCGGTAGCGCCCTCGTCCTTCAGCACGCGGCGCAGGGCAATCTCAGCCTTGGCAGCGTTCTTCACCTTCTCCCAATAAACAGCTTCACCGCTTTCGTCTATCTTAATGGTATAGAGCTTCTTATACTCCTCGACGAGTGCGTCGGCCTCGGCGTCGGTCACCTTCTTGTAGTACTCCATCAGCGAGCTGACGGGATAGTAGTCAACATGGTAGCCCAGACGCTGCTCGAACTCCACACGGTCGCCGTCGGTAACGGCCACGTTGTTCATGTTCATACCGAACATGAGGCAGCGCACGTTGTGAGCGTCGGCCACACCGGCAGCCACGCGAGCCCAGACGGCAATCTGCTTCTGAGCCTTCTCGTCCTTCCAGTAACCGCAAACCACCTTGCGGGCGATGCGCATGCGGGTGCAGATATGTCCGTACTCGATGTCGCCGTGGGCACTCTGGTTCAGGTTCATGAAGTCCATGTCGATGTCGTTCCAGGGAATCTCGGCGTTGTACTGCGTGTGGAAGTGGAGTAGGGGCTTCTGCAGCTGCTGCAGACCCTTGATCCACATCTTGGCCGGCGAGAAGGTGTGCATCCACGTGATAATACCTACGCACTTCTCGTCGTTGTTGGCAGCCAGCATCACCTGCTCTACTTCCTTCGAGCTGTTGGCAGTGCCCTTATATACAATCTTCACGGGGATGTTGCCCGAGGCGTTCAGACCATCGACCATCTCCTTTGAGTGTCCGTCAACTGCAACCACAGCATCGCCTCCGTACAGGAGCTGTGCGCCGGTTACCCACCAAATCTCTAAATCTTTAAACATAAACAGGAGCCCCCTCTTATTCCCTTTTGGGAAGACCGTTTCAGGGCTTGGGTCTTTAGTTATTAAACAATTGATTTTAGGTCTTGATTTATTTAGGTCGCAAAGATAAATAAAAAAAACGATATCAGAAAAGAATTTAAGATTCTTTACATCTTCTTTTTTATGTCCGTTTTATGGATAAAATACAAGAAAAAGTGATGAATGATACCGTAACTATTTGTCATTTCCGAAAAAATGCTTACCTTTGCCACCCGAAAAGACCACATAGAACTTAACAGAAAAAAGAATGGGAAATAAAATTGTAACGTTTGGAGAGCTGATGCTTCGTTTCTCAAAAGAAGATAAGAAACGACTCTCACAGGGGCGTATGTTCTGTGGAAACTATGGCGGAAGCGAGGCAAATGTAGCTGTATCGCTGGCTATGCAGGGTGAAGAAGTGGAATATGTCACCCGTCTGCCGTCATCGCAAATGGGACGTGCCGGAGCATGGAAATTAAACGAGTTGGGCGTTGGTACCCATCATATTATCTATGGTGGCGACCGCATTGGCGTCTACTATTTCGAAGAGGCTGCCAGTCTGCGAAATGCCAGTGTGGGATATGACCGTGCCAATTCGGCTTATTACTATCTCCAGCCAGGCATGATTGACTGGCGCAGCGCCTTGAAGGATGCCAGTGTTCTCCACGTTTCAGGCATCACGGCAGCTATCACGCAGCCTGCAGCCGACGCGACTTTTGAAGCTATTCAGGTTGCTGAGGATATGGGACTGACCATTTCCATAGATTTGAACTACCGCAAGAACCTCTGGCGATATGATGGTGCACAGCCTTGCGAGACGCTGAACCGCATGGCAGAGCATGCTGACGTTATGTTTGGAGATGTAATTGAATATGAGTTTATTACAAAGCATCCCAAGATTCCTTTCTTACCGCAGACATCCGACTACGACATGAATTTGGATGCTTATCGCCAATGGTATGAAGACCTTCACCGCCGTTTTCCCCGTTGTCGCAAGATGATGATAGGTATGCGTAATGAAATCAGCTCCAGCCATCACCTTTTGACTGCTCTGCTGTGGACAAACGGACAGATGCTTAACGCTAAGATTGTGGATATTCCGCAGGTTGTAGACCCTATGGGTGTGGGTGATGCTTTTTCTGCCGGTTTTCTGCATGCTTTGCGCCTGTTCCCTGATGACGACCAGCGTGTACTCGACTACTCACTTGCTGCTGCATCCCTGAAGAACACGATTGCAGGCGATTTCAATCTGTCGACAGAGGAGGAAATCATGGAAGTGATGAAATCAGATTATACTATTCACCACATTAAGGTGTACGATTGAACGGCCCTTTATCTACGTGAATGACGAAGATAATCAGGAAAACAAGAACTGCCGCCTTTCATGAAAGAAGGGCGGCAGTTCTTTGAGCTTTATTGTGCTTCTGTTATGCCAGCAGTTTCTTAACCTGCTCGTAGACGTTCTGTCCAGTGAAACCGAGCTTCTCGTCGAGCACCTTGTAAGGAGCAGAGAAGCCGAAGCTCTCGAGACCCCAGACGCAGCCGTCGGCACCTACGAGGCCTTCGAGGTTGACGGGCAGACCGGCGGTCAGACCGAACTTCTTCTTGCCTGCGGGCAGTACGCACTCCTGGTACTCCTTCGGCTGGCTGCGGAACAGACCCTCGGAAGGAACGCTGACCACGCGGGTCTTGATGCCGTCGGCAGCGAGCAGCTTGGCACCGGCCTCGAGGGTGGAAACCTCAGAACCGGAGGCGAGCAGGATGACGTCGTAGTCGGCATCGGAACCGGCAACCACGTAGGCACCCTTGGTGGCCTGCGAATAGTCGTTGCCCTCGGGCAGCATCTCGATGTTCTGACGCGAGAAGATGAGAGCAGTCGGGGTATCGACATTCTCCATAGCCATACGCCAGCAGACGGTGGTCTCCTCAGCATCGGCAGGACGAACGACGAGCACGGAGTTCTTGCCGTGGTGGTTCTTCAGCTTCTCCATCAGGCGGATCTGTGCCTCCTGCTCAACAGGCTCGTGGGTAGGACCATCCTCGCCAACGCGGAAGGCATCGTGGGTCCAGATGAACTTCACGGGCAGCTCCATAAGGGCAGCCATACGGACGGCGGGCTTCATGTAGTCAGAGAATACGAAGAAGGTACCGCAAGCGGGGATGACACCACCGTGCAGGGCCATACCGATACAGCAGCAAGCCATCGTCAGTTCGGCCACACCAGCCTCGAAGAAGGCACCGCTGAAGTCGCCCTTCACCAGGTCCTTGGTCTTCTTCAGGAAACCGTTGGTGTTGTCAGAGTTAGAGAGGTCGGCAGAAGCGCAGATCATGTTGGGCACCTGCTCAGCCAGCTGACCGAGGACGGCAGCAGAGGCGCTACGGGTAGCCGAGCCAGCCTTCTGTTCCACCTTGCTCCAGTCAATCTTCGGAGCCTTGCCGCTGAACCACTCCTCAAGCTGGGCAACCTTCTCGGGATTAGCCTTTGCCCACTCAGCCTTGGCAGCGTAGCGCTCAGCCACAATCTTCTTCAGTTCCTCAGCGCGCTTGGCATAGAGATCCTGTACTTCGGGGAAGATCTGGAAGGGATTCTCGGGATCAGCCCCCAGGTTCTTCATCGTGTTGATATAGGCATCGCCACCGAGGGGAGCACCGTGAGTAGCACAGTTCGACTCGTAGGAAGAACCGTCAGCCTTGCGGGCACCCTTACCCATGACGCAGTGACCGATAATCAGGCTCGGACGCTCCTTCTCAGCCTGAGCCTTCTTGATGGCTTCGCGGATCTGGTCAACGTCGTTACCGTCAATCTTCTGCACGTACCAGCCCCACGACTCGTACTTCTTGGCGGTATCCTCGCAGGTCACCACCTCGGTCTTCGTAGAGAGCTGGATATCGTTGGCGTCGTAGAACATAATGAGGTTGTCGAGGCCCAGGTTACCGGCAATACGGCCAGCGCCCTGCGAAATCTCTTCCTGCACACCACCGTCGGAGATGTAGGCATAGATGGTCTGGTTCATCACGTTGCCCAGACGAGCCTTCAGGAACTTGGCGGCAATAGCAGCACCCACGGCGAAGGTGTGACCCTGACCGAGAGGACCAGAGGTGTTTTCGATACCGCGCTCAATCTCGCGCTCGGGATGACCGGGAGTCACCGAACCCCACTGGCGCAGGTTCTTCAGATCCTCCAGCGTGTACTTGCCGATGAGGGCGAGCTGGCTGTAGAGCATCGGAGCCATGTGGCCGGGGTCGAGGAAGAAACGGTCGCGACCCTCCCATGCGGGATTCTCGGGGTCATAAACTAAGAACTCTGAGTAAAGCGTGTTGATGAAGTCAGCACCACCCATAGCACCGCCGGGGTGACCCGACTTAGCCTTTTCAACCATCGAAGCAGCGAGAATACGGATATTGTCGGCTGCCTTGTTCATTACTTTGTTGTCGTTCATAATACGTTAATATTAATGGTAAATTGCGATTTGGGCACAAAGTTACAAAAAATATTCCGAAACAACAAATGCGTTTCGGAATATTTCTTTCTTTACCTTATTTATTTTGTAGTCAGTAGCAGACAGGCCCATCCATTTTCTTCTTTCTGGCTGACCATTTTGAGCCCTAATGATATAGCCTTGTCGTTAATCAAGGGTATGTCGTTTGTGTAGAAACCACTGAGTATGAGATATGCGTTCTTCGTCATCTTCTCACGGAAACGGGGCATGTCCTGCAACAGGATGTTGCGGTTGATGTTGGCCATCACGAGGTCGAAAGTTCCTTCTACCTTATTTAATATAGTGGCGTCGCCCAACAGCGGTGTCAGTTCCACTTGGTTGATGACCGCGTTGTGGCGGGTGTTGTCGACACTCCACTCGTCAATGTCGTAGGCAACGCACTCGCTGGCGCCGAGTTTCATTGCCGCTATACCCAAAATGCCTGTTCCGCAGCCGCAGTCGAGGACTCGAGTTGGTGAGAGACCGAGTAGGGTAGCGCACACCATGCGGGTGGTCTCGTGGGTTCCAGTACCGAAAGCCAAATGGGCGTCAATTTCGATGTTGATCGTGGAGGAGGAAAGGTGGAGGGTGGAGGGAGGATAATGTCGTCCGTCGTGAATAAGGATTGAGGGGCACATATCTCCCTCCACACTCCACTTTCCACCTTCCACCAGAATAGGCTCAAATCCCTCCTGTTCCCATTGCTCGTTCCAGTCGCGGTCTTCAGCTTCAACGACGGTGTAGCTGACGTTCACACCAGGAAAGGGGAATGACTGCAGCAGGAGGTCAAGCTGTTCGCGGTCGAAGAGGTGCTGTTGGACATAGCCCTTCAGGCCGTTATCCGTCTCCTCGAAAGTTTCAAAACCAGCCTCTCCGGCTATGGCTGCCAGCAGGTCGCAGGCGTCGCTGCTGGTAGGAGAAAGCGTGAAATCTACTTCGTAATACTTCATAAGTTGTTAAATTTTGGTGCAAAATTACTAAAAATAGGGAAAAACCTATCATCGTTTAGGGTTTTTCCCTAACTTTGCAGTGAAATAATGCGTAATTTTGTAGCGTGAAATTATAAATAGTAAGGAGAATATGAAAATGAACAACAAGTTATTAGTTTCGCTCATTCTGGGGGCATTGCCTCTGACGATGATGGCACAGGACGATGACATGTACTTCGTTCCAACAAAGAAGAGTGCCCCGAAGGTGACTGTCAGAAAACGCCCGGCGCCGACATTCTATTCGGGAAGCGATCGCAGTGTGGACGAATATAACCGTCGCGTTCGCAGTACCTATGAGATACTGCCGACTGACACTACGGCTTCTGATATCATCGACTTTGATGGTAAGCCGGGAGTATATCCCGACTCAACTATGATGACTGAGGATTTCGCGCTGACCCGCGAGATGAGTCGTTGGGACGGCTATGAACCAGAAGAGACCTATATGGAGGGTTATCGTGACGGCCGCCGCGACTCCTGGGCTTGGCATTCGCCTTGGTTCTACTCGTCGTATTATCCTTGGTATGACTCCTATTGGTACTGGAATGATCCTTGGTACTATGGTCGTTACGGCTGGTACAGTGGCTGGTACGGTTGGTACGACCCGTGGTATTACGATTACTATTACAATCCCTGGTACTATGGACATTATGGCTGGTACGGTGGCTACTATCCCTATTATGGCGGAACCAGCATCGTTTATAACGGTCCTGCAGGTACTGAACGTCACGGCCGCATTAGCTACAATGGTCCCCGAGGCATTAGCAATGGTCGTACTACCACCTATTCGGCAGGTACTTTCGGAGGCCGCAGCTTAGGAAGTTCACGTACTGGCAGTTTCGGCAGTTCACGCAGTTCGGCTTCACGCTCTACAACTGCTGTGCGTTCGACTACTGGAGGTCGCGTTACCAATGCCAATGGCAACTTCGGTGGCAGCCGTTCCAGTTCGTCTACCAGCAGTGCTTCTCGCAGCTATACGCCTACCTATTCAAACAGCACACCCACTTACTCGAATAGCACACCCACTTATTCTGGCAGTAGCAGTAGCAGCTCGTCAAGTGGCAGTTTCGGCGGTGGTGGCAGTTATGGTGGTAGCCGTTCGTCTGGTGGTGGCGGAGGTGCCAGCCGTGGTGGCGGTGGAGGCCACTTTGGCGGAAGACGTTAAGGATTGAGAGATTGATGATTGAGATATTGAAGATTGAAAATTGACGATTATGAAAAAGTTATATATTGCTATCATGGCCATGTCGATGGCGTTGCCGTCGATGGCTCAGGAAACCTACGAGAACATGAAGATTGCTGCTGAAGACCTTAATGGTACGGCCCGTTACGTAGGTATGGGTGGCGCTATGGAGGCTTTGGGTGCCGACATCTCGACCATTGGTACCAATCCCGCTGGTGTTGGTCTGATGCGCAAGTCGAGTATCAATACGTCGTTTGGCTTGGTTAGTCAGCAGGATGCTCAGGACTTCTCCTCTGGCAACAAGACCAATATGAGTTTCGACCAGGCAGGTTTTGTCTACAGTGGTTTCTATGGTGATGATTCATGGGTCAACTTTGCATTCAACTTCCATAAGAGCCGTAATTTCGACTTTATCCTTTCGGCTATCGACGGATTGGATGAGGCTTCGCAAAATAAGCTGACCTACGCCAAAGCCAAGAATGGATTGCTCTACGAGACCGTTGGCGATGGAACTCCTGACTTCAACCGCCCCTATGTCTCCTGCAACCAGCTGGACGACATCTACTCCCGCAACCTGAATTACGACACTCGTGATAACACGTGGTACTACGACAATGCGTGGGCCTACACGCTGAACCGTGCCCATAAAGGCTATGTCGGCGAGTATGACATCAACCTCAGCGGTAGCAGCAATGGGAAAGTCTACTGGGGATTCACCGTTGGTATCCACGATGTCAGATACCGTCATTATGGTGAGTACACGGAACAGCTGGAGGGCTATCAATTGACGGTGGCCGACGACCGCGAAATCACGGGTCAGGGCTATGACATCAAGGCTGGTGTCATCTTGCGCCCCATTGATCAGTCCGGTTTCCGCATCGGTGCCTATATCCACACCCCCACCTGGTATTCGCTGACGACAGCCAACGACACCTATGTTACGGACGGCTCGATGACTGTTGATGCACACGAGACCTATAAGTTCAAGCTCTACACCCCTTGGAAGTTCGGCCTGAGCGTGGGTCACACAGTCGGTTCGATGCTGGCACTCGGGGCCACTTATGAGTACGCCGACTATGGTAGCCTTGACACTCGCTACGTTACGGGTTCTTATTTGGACTGGTATGGTGACTATCGTGATGAGAGTGAGAGCGACAAGGTGATGAACCGCCACACCGAGCAGACGCTGAAGGGTGTCTCGACGCTGAAGTTGGGTGCTGAGCTGAAGCCTGTTCCCGAGATGGCTGTACGACTGGGTTACAACTACGTGTCGCCCATGTATAATAAGAACGGTTTCAAGGACGGTTCCCTTGATTCTGACGCATCCTACTACAGTTCGGCTACCGACTACACCAACTGGGACGCTACTCATCGCATCACCTGCGGACTTGGCTACAACCTGGGTAATGTCAACCTGTCGCTAGCCTATCAGTATAGCACTACGAAGGGTGACTTCTATCCCTTCATGAGTTATGTAGACAACGATTTTGCCGCTGACGACAATCTCTGTAAGTCCGTCGAGGTGAACAACAAGCGTCATCAGGTACTCTTTACCTTAGGCTATACTTTCTAAGCCTGACAACTACTTTGCAACCAAGTTGCACGACGTGTGCCGTAACTTTGCACCCGGAAACAAATAAAACCGGACAAAGTTATGGCACACGTTCATCATCATCACGAAGAGGAGTGCTGTTCTCATCATCACGAGCATGAGCACCACCACGAACATCATCATCACCACGAAGGTCATCGTCAGCTGTTGTTGATAGGAGCCGCTGTGGTTCTGCTGTTGGCAGCCGTCTATGTGGAACATACGTTCAACCTGTCCACCTGGCAGTTGCTGTTAGTCTATCTCGTACCTTATTTATTAATAGGACACGACACGCTGAAGGAGGCTGTCGAGGGCGTGCTTCACGGCGATGCCTTCAACGAGCACTTCCTTATGTCGGTGGCCACCATCGGCGCCCTCTGCATCGGCTTCCTGCCTGGTGCTGAGACGCAGTTCCCTGAAGCCGTCTTTGTCATGCTCTTCTTTCAGGTGGGCGAATTCTTCGAGGGTTATGCTGAGGGTAAGAGCCGTCAGAGCATTGCCCACCTGATGGATATCCGTCCTGATGTGGCGAATGTGGAGAGAGAGAAGAGAGGAGAGAGGAAAGAGGAAAGTGTCTCGCCTGAAGAGGTGGGCATAGGCTCCGTTATCATTATCCGTCCAGGCGAGAAGGTGCCG
>Ga0310786_10003618_pt1 | contig 22331 bp, 20 predicted proteins | sample AusTroGonzalo_MG_FD_203881 | JGI IMG/M metagenome (GOLD analysis project Ga0310786, IMG submission 203881) | Bovine rumen microbial communities from tropical cattle in Woodstock, Queensland, Australia - Gonzalo_03 (v2) (version 2) | ecosystem: Host-associated > Mammals > Digestive system >...
GTGATTTATTAAACGCATATTTCGCAAACTCTTTGAATTTTTCCCACAAATCTTTCGCAGTGGCTTCATCCAATGTTCCTTCGTTTTTGCAACCCTCTAAAAATTTAACCTCTAACTTAGCCAATAATTCTATTTTCTTTTTACCCATCGCCTTACGCACAGTATCAGATTCCCCACGTGTAAACCCAGCCAATGCACGTGTTAATTGCATAACCTGTTCCTGATAAACAATAATACCATAGGTTTCTTTTAATATTGGTTCCGCACGTGGATGAACATATTCAATTGGTTCTTCGCCATGCATACGAGCTATGAATTGTGGAATAAACGCAATCGGTCCCGGACGGTTTAATGCATTCAAAGCAGAAATTTCCAGAAAGCTGGTTGGATGCATCTTTTTCAAGGTCTGTTGGACAAATTGAGCATCGAATTGGAATATGCCTTCAGTCAAACCCGCCTGCCAAAGAGCCATTGTTTTTTCATCATCCGTCGGAATATTATCCAAATCTATGTTTATTCCATGTGTTTTTTGAATCAATTTGACAGTATATTTCAACACTACCAATGTTTCCAGCCCCAAAAAGTCAAATTTAATCAACCCAGATGGTTCCAAATAATGTCCATCAAATTGACATGACGGTAACGGGTTAGCTGGATCACGATACACCGGTGCAATTTGCGTCGTTGGTCTGTCACCAATAACAACACCACACGCATGTTGTCCCAGATTTCTAATTGAACCCTCTAAATCTTCCGCCACAGATACAACTTTCTTCATATCAGAATCAGAATCTAAAATTTCCTGAATTTCAGGTGATGCATCCACCGCTTCCTTTAACGTTTTTGTATCCATTGGTATCAATTTAGACAATCTGTCCGATTTAGAATATGGCATACCATAAACACGTCCAATATCACGAATTGCGCCACGCGCCTGTAAGCTGCCAAACGTGATAATTCTGCATACGGAATCGCGTCCATATTTTTCACCAACATAATCTAGTACTCGTTCAATACCAGTTGGTTCAAAATCAACGTCAAAATCAGGCATTGAAACACGATCTGGATTCAAAAATCTTTCAAACAATAAACCATATTTTAACGGATCAACATGTGTTATACCCAATGCCCATGCAACAATAGACCCCGCACCCGAACCACGACCAGGTCCCGTTAAAATATCGTTGTTACGACACCAATTTATATAATCAGCAACAATCAAAAAATATCCCGGAAATCCCATACCAATGATAACACCCAACTCATATTCAGCCTGTTCATAATAGGGCGCCGTATCGGTGATATTATATTGTTCTAAACGCTTTTTTAACCCAGACATGGTTGCATCACGCAACATTTGACTTTCTGCTTCTACATTTTTCCCAAAACGTGGCAACAACGGGTTTTCGTGAACATTTATAAAAAACGCACAACGTTTTGCTATATTCACAGTATTTTCTATGGCCTCTGGCAAATCAGAGAACAATTCAACCATTTCATCAACAGATTTGAAATATTGTTCGGACGATTTGCGTGGTCTGTCTGGGTCTATGACTTTGGTTTGCCCCAAAACACAGCCCAATGCATCCATGGCTTCATAGTCATTACGCGTTGCAAAACAAACATCATTAGTAGCAACAATCGGTATATTCAAATCCCGTGCAATTTGCAAAAACACTGGCTCAGTCTTTATTTCATCATCCAAACCATGCCGCTGGATTTCCATATAAAAGTTATCGCCAAATATCTCAACAAAACTTTTAGCCAAATCCATAGCTAAATCATTTTGATTGTTCAACACAGCCATACCAATTGGACCTGTGTGCGCACCCGACAGACAAATCAAATCATCTTTGTGCGCTTTTAATTCATCCAAAGTTATATATGGCCCCAAATGGTGATTATCTTTACGCATGTACATAATATAACTTAACGCACAAAGATTCAAATAACCATCGTGATGTTTTGCCAATAAAACTATCTTTGACAATGACGATTGGCGCAATATTTTCGGATCTGCACTATGATGGTTCAAAGATAATTCCACACCAATAATTGGCTGTAATTTATTAGCCGGCATAACATCGGACAGTTCTGCACATCCCGACATCATATTAGTATCAGTCAACGCGCATGCCGACATATTATTATCAATACATAATTCAGGAATTCCTTTTAACACCCCAAGCTTTTTGTTGCTGGCCACAGACAAAGTACTGGCTCCCACAGAGACCTTTGAATGAACGCGAAGATGAATAAATTGTCCTGTCATTGTCTGCCCCAGTATAGCAAAAAATAATTATTCAGAGCAACCACATTGTTGACTAATGCAGTTAATCCTATTTAGATGCAAATATCTCCCAATTATTAACAAACATATTCCAATCTGTATCAGGATTGTTTGCAATAGCTATTGAATCCCAATCGATTATGCTGACTATATTCATATCACTATCAAATAAAAAATTCGAAGGATTCATATCAAAATGTGCCAATACACGTTTTTCATTGCGTGTTGTGGCCTCGCGTTTATGACGTCCTTGCATATCGTTTATAAATCTTGTGTTATCAGGGATTTTTTCAACATCAATTGAATGTAATTCCGCAAGTATTTTTCGCATTTGTGTAAAGATTTGCTTCTGATGTTTTAAAATAAAATTTTTATCAAAAGAATGGAAATCTGCCCCTGTGTTCTTCTCACACACATACATCGGTAATTTTTTATCTACAATGACATAGGGCACTTCCACAGAAATAACAGTGCTAATGACACGCATTAATTCTGTAAAATCACATAATTTTTGTTGTGAAACACTGCGAAATATTTTTACATAATATTTTCCGTTAACTACAAAAACCACGCGTTTCAAAGTTCGTTGGCGTACCAGTTTTAACGAACGCACACGTTCTCCATACGCAACTTTTATCAATCGTTTAATCCATGGCTTAAACAAGATCATATTTATATGACCACGCACATGTTCGCGCCGACTTTTGTTTGCCACAAACCAAGTAATAAAATTACCAATATAAAAGGGTATTTTATACATATTACGATAACTTCCCATGACAATGTTTATATTTCAAACCCGAACCACATGGGCAAAGCGCATTACGATTTATGTTCATATTTGCCATATTATTTTCGCCTTGGTTCTGATTTAATTCTGAATCGTGTTGTGCCTGTTGTTGAGCTGTTGCATCAACATCTTCACGTGTTAATTGCATACGACAAATATAAGCAACAGATAATGTCTTGAAATTCTGAATTGTATTTCTGAACAATTCCAAAGCTTCGTTTTTATATTCATAAAGTGGGTTTTTCTGAGCATATCCACGCAATCCAATCGCACTTTGTAAATAATCCATTTGTTGTAAGTGGCGTTTCCAAACAGCGTCCAACGCCCCCAACATCATTTGCCGCTGGGCCATCAACATTAATTCAGGGCCATATTTTTCACACTGTTGGTTATATCTGTGCATTGCTAATTTAACCAAAGTATCGTATGCCGCACGTTCGGTTATAGTTTCATCACTTTTCCATTTTTCAATATCTGTGATATCCAACGCGAACATGCGCATCATATCGTCGTGAATTCCGGCAACATTCCAATCCATCGGATGCGCTTTTTCAGGAATATTCTTTTCACATATTATTTCAACCACGTCACCAATCAATTCTTCGACAAACGGGCCAAAATCTTTGGATGTCATCAAATCATCACGTTGTTTATATATAACAACACGTTGTTCGTTCATAACATCATCGTATTTCAATAATTCTTTTCTGGCTTCGAAATAACGCGCCTCGACACGTTTTTGTGCCTTTTCAAGTGCCTTGGTTATCCATGGATGAGTAATTGCTTCACCTGGTTTTAATCCCAAAGTAGTCAACATATTTTGTAATCTTTCAGCACCAAATATACGCATCAAATCATCATCCAACGCCAAGAAAAACTTAGAATCACCCGGATCGCCTTGCCGTCCAGAACGACCACGCAATTGGTTATCAATACGACGCGATTCATGACGTTCTGTACCAATCACATACAAACCACCAGCATCCAAAACTATCTTTTTGTTTGCTTCTATTTGTCCTATGATTTCTTTCTTTCTGTCTTCAAAATCAGGTGCAGTTTCATCTAATTCCGCAATCAAATCATCCGCATTACCACCCAATTTAATATCTGTTCCACGACCAGCCATATTTGTAGCAATTGTCACTGCCCCCGGGGCACCCGCCTGGGATACAATCTTTGCTTCGGATTCATGGTGTTTAGCATTCAAGACCGCTGGTTTTATTCCCAGTTTTTCATGCACAATCGCCGCCAATTCTTCAGATTTTTCAATAGATACCGTTCCAACCAGCACAGGTTGTTTGCGTTCCATGCATTCTGAGATTTGCTTAATGATTGCCGCATACTTTTCTTCTTTGTTACGATAAATTTCATCATGATGATCCACACGAATCACTGGTTTATTTGTTGGAATTGATACAACACGCAAATGATAAATTTCTTCAAATTCGGCTGCTTCGGTCATAGCAGTTCCGGTCATACCAGCCAAAGTAGGGTACATTCTGAACAAATTCTGGTACGAAATACTGGAAACTGTTTGATTTTCAGGTTGAACATTTACGTGTTCTTTGGCTTCGATTGCCTGATGCAATCCTTTGCCAAAACGACGACCAGTCATGACACGGCCTGTAAATTCATCAACAATTAAAACCTCACCATTACGAACCACATAATTCACATTTTTCACAAACAAATGGTGCGCCAACAAAGATTGTTGAACATGCATAACAACAATCGCATTTTCAGCGGAATAAAGATTATCTCCAACCAATACACCGGCTTCTTTTAACAAATTCGTCGCATGGTCTGTCCCAACTTCGGTCAATGTAACATGTCTGTCTTTTTCATCGATTTTATAATCATCTGGAACCAATTGAGCGATAACCGCATCAACTTTGTTGTATAAATCACTAGTATCTTCGGACGGTCCAGAAATAATCAACGGAGTACGTGCTTCATCAATTAAAATACTATCCACTTCGTCAACAATGGCGTAAAAGAAAGGACGCAAAACCTGTTGTTCTTTGGTGAATTTCATATTATCACGCAAATAATCAAAACCTAATTCAGAATTAGTCACATATGTTATATCGCAATTATATGCAGCGCGTCTGTCTTCGTCCGACATATCATGTTGAATAATTCCAACAGTCATACCTAAAAATCTATAAACCTGACCCATCCATCCAGCGTCACGCGAAGCCAAATAATCGTTAACAGTAATCAAATGTGCGCCTTTGCCCTGTAATGCCTTGATATACAACGCCAAAGTCGCAACCAATGTTTTTCCTTCACCGGTTTTCATTTCAGCAATTTGACCGTTCCCCAGCACCATACCACCAATCAATTGCACATCAAAATGACGCAAACCAATTGAACGTTTTGATGCCTCACGCACAGCGGCGAACACATCAGGTAAAATATCTTTCTCTGTTTCACCGTTTTTCAACCGTTCACGAAATACATTAGTTAAATTATGAATTTCATCATCCGTCATCGCCGCATATTTCGGCTCTAAATTATTTATTAAAGAAACTGTTTTTTCGTATGATTTTACAATTCTGTCGTTTGCAGATCCCAACAACATTTTCAATATATTTTTCATTTTACTTTCCTTACCATTTTCCAAAGGGCAAAAAACCACCCTAAGATATCGATTATTTTTTAGATTTATAGCAATTTTGACCGCGCCGGTCAAGAACACTTTATCTATATAATGCATATTTTTTATAAAACAAGTTTTATTGAATAAAAAACACGAAAAATCGTTTTTATATTTACCTTTTTTGTGGTATGATAAAAGCATAAAAAAGAATAACTATGACAACCAAGGGAAAGCCCGTAATGAAACAAGATGTTCGTAAATTAAAGCCCTCAGAAATATCCAGTGAAGTTTTTGTTATTGCCCCATCTCAAATTGATTTGATTTCAAAAATGTTTGGTGATGCTGTGGCTGAAGAAATGAACGTCCGGTCGCTTTCTACCAAGATACGCAAAATTGCTGCGGACACATTGGTCAAGGTCTTGAATTCTGTCAAAACAATGGGCGAATAATAAAAAACCACCCAAACACCTTGAAAACTAATATTTTTGTATTAAAATAACCACATTACAGGTGCGAAAGAGCATAGCTGAGCCAAAACAGCTTGGTTCAGAGGAAAGTCCGGACTGCTTGGGACAGCATAGTGGCTAACGACCACGCGGGGCAACCCGACGATTAGAGCAACAGAGACGAGCGTGATTCAATTCACGGTGAAACGGGCAATCTCTATGTGCAGCAACCCCAAAAAGGATTCCTTTGGCAGTCCCAGCCGCTTAGGAATCGGGTAGGGGGCTTGACAATTTGTGGTAACACATTTTGCAGATTAATTATGCTCGCAACCCATAACTTGTTTTCGGACTGGTTTTGGGCTGTCACAGAATCCGGCTTATTGAACACCTGTGAATAAAAAAAATCGCCATTACGGCGATTTTTTTACATAATTTTTCCCTGACCCGGATAAAAGGTCAGCGTCATATCTTTCCATTTGTCGTATTCATTGCGCGGCAACATAGAAAAGGGTGAACAGGTACGGATTGCCTCTTTGACCGTATCTAAAACATAAGCAAAAACAGGATCTGTTTCAGCTCTGGATTCTGATTCAAACCATATCCGATTGACCACGCCTGTGGGCAACATCTTTAAATGTGCGGTTAAACGAATATCATCCATATCCGTACGGGTCGTATCTATGTTCCAACAACGCGTCAAAGCAACCCGCAACGCATCAACAACCGATACTGTCATTGTTCTATCCAAAGACAAGACCTCTCGATTAACTTTTACAACCGTTTTTTTACGTGGCGCAGGCTTATTTTCGGCCTTTTTTTGTTCATCTTTCTTTTTATTTTCCTTAGTTAAATCTTTTTGTTCGCTTTCAATCATAGTCGGTTGTTTTATCTTAATTTTTTCATCTTGGACATTTTGTTTGTTTTTGTCAACATCGTCCTTTTTTGCGTTCTTATCAACCTCTGGCGGGTTAGTATTTTGCAATTTTGTTTCATCACCGGAAATTTTTACATTTTTCAAATCTATTTCTATAATTTGAACACGATTTGGCGTAACCAATTTAGCACGTTCAACAACCGCCGAGAAAGAAAAAACCAAACAAGCCAAAACAACCAGATGCCCAAAAACGGACATTAACAAATTTTCACTATTAAAAAGCGTTCGTTTTTTCATTATTTTTCATAAATCTGGGTTCGCAGACCAACACGTTGAAAACCAACATCTTTTAATTTTCCCATCATCAACATAACCGCACCATAATCTGCATGCGTATCACCGCTTAAAGTAATTGCCAAATTTGGATTTTCTCCACGCATAGCAATTGCACGCTTTACAACTTCTTCTGCTGGCAATTTCTGGTCAGACAAATAATAATTACCGCCCGAATCTACACTAATTTGAATTGCATGATCATTACCAGACAAAGCCGATGCCCCAGCACGTGGTAAATCAATATCTATACCTGTCATCATCATAGGGGTCGTCACCATAAACACAGCCAACAATGTGGTCATAACGTCAATCATTGGTGTCAAAGACATATTTACATCAGAAGCTTTAAATCGTCTGCGAGTCATATCAATCACCCATATTATTTATGTTTTATTTCTTTGATTGATTCTTCCAATTTATCGTATAAATCATCTGCTTTCTTGGAAAACACACTGTATGCAATAGCAGCAGGTACCGCCGCAATCAATCCCAAAGCTGTCGTTCCCAAAGCAACAGCTAACCCCGGCGCAATAACCCCAATACTGACCGATTGATTTACGCCGATGGCTGCAAAAGAATCCATAACACCCCACACAGTTCCAAACAATCCAACAAACGGTGCTACATAAGAAACCATAGACAAAAACCATAAATTTTTATCGTATGGTCGTATTAATTTATCCGCTATGGTTTCAAGATTATCGCCATGCTTTACCGCCACAGGATTCCGTTTTGCATAATGCCACAACCGAATTTTTTCAATAATCACAACCCATGATAACACGCTGGCCACAACCAATATAATCGACACAACAAATGTCATCAAATCACGACCGCTAAAAAGCGATAAAAGTGAAAAACTATTTTCCATTTCCTTATTCCTTTTTGTTTTTTATTTCATTAAATTTACGATTTCTTCAGGTATTGCCCTCGGTCGCATATCACCACCCAAATACGCGATTGTTATGTTCATTATAGCACAAATTTCATCGCCTTTCACGAACTTTTGTTCTATAACCATAGATGCAGCACCAACTTTTACCATGCGTGATTCAACAATGAATTCATCATTCAGCAATAGTGGACGCATATATTTTATGTTCACTTCGCGTGCAACAAAACCAATATCACCATCAGGAATCAAAACATGACGTGAAAAGTCAGAACGTGCACGTTCAGCGACTTCAATATAGCGTGCATGGTACATAACACCCTCGGCATCCGTGTCTGCGTACGCAACAGCAAATTTAAAATAATAAACTTTTTCCATATTGTTATCCAAATAAATTAAAGTTATTTTTCGAGTCCAAGATGTTTATAACCGGATTCAGTCACAACACGGCCACGTGGTGTCCGCTGAATAAATCCCAACTGCATTAAATATGGTTCAATAACGTCTTCGATGGTATCTGCGGGTTCGGACAAAGCTGCCGCCAAATTATCAATACCAACTGGGCCACCAGCATAATGTTTTATAATAGTATTAATGTATTCACGATCGATTTCATCAAGACCTTGGTCGTCTATGTGTAATTGATACAAAGCTGTTTTGATTGTGTCTAGGTCAATAAAATCTTTACCAGCCGCAGTTGCGAAATCACGTGCACGTTTCAAAAGTCTGTTAGCAATACGCGGTGTTCCACGCGAAGATTTTGCCAATAATAATGCGCCACCTTCATCAATCTGAGTTCCCAATATACGCGCACTGCGTATAATAATTTTGGCCAAATCAGCCACTGAATAAAAAGACAATCTTAAATCAATTCCAAATCTATCGCGCAACGGATTGGACAATAAACCAGTACGAGTTGTCGCACCAATTAACGTAAACGGTGGTAAATCAATTCGCACAGATTTAGCCGTTGGACCTTCGCCCAGCATTATATCCAGTTTAAAATCTTCCATTGCCGAGTAAAGAACTTCTTCAATTGCGGTCGGCAAACGATGAATTTCATCGATAAACAAAACATCACGTGGTTCCAGCGCAGTCAAAATCGCCGCCAAGTCACCTTGTTTAGTAAGCATTGGCGCAGATGTAGCACGAAAATTTGTATTTAATTCATTCGCAACAATATGTGCCAGTGTAGTTTTGCCCAATCCCGGCGGACCATACAACAACACATGATCCATTGCTTCGCCACGATTTTTTGCAGCAGACACAAACACAGATAAATTCTGTTTTAACGCATCATGTCCAATAAAATCGTTCAAAGTCTTTGGACGAATAGTAGCAGCCATTTCGTCTGGGATACTTGGATCAAGAAAACGTTTTGTATCATCAATCATCTTTACAATAAAACCCCATCGGCATTCTCACGACCAACATACGCTTTCAAATCATTGTACATCTGTCGCAAATCAGCAGGTTGAGAATAATTCGCATCTGCATTTTTAATACGAATTGTTTCCAAATCTATTTGTGCTTGTTTTTTCAAAATCTGGGTCAAATGTGCACCAAAAGCATTTGCTTCTTCACCTTCATTAGCACCCTGTAACAACAACCCGCGATTAGGCCGTGGTGATAAAAATCCAAAATCAGATACATTTGAATCCGGCGATACAAGTGTAAAACCTGAAATTTCAGGACGACGCATCATAATCTGTAAAACATACCAAGCCCCCAACTGATGCCCAGCCAGCCATATTTTATCACTGTCTTCGTTTTTATTTTGAATCCAATCAATCACAGTAGCGATATCTAACATATTATCCGCAGTTGTCCCAATTGAACCTTCTGAATCATTTACACCACGATAATTAAACCGAACCACAGAAAATCCAATATCCATGAAAGCCCTAAACATAGCATACGAAACACGATCATTCATATGGTATTTTTGACGCGGGCTGCCCGACAATATCACAGCCAACGGGGCAGCTTCGGCTTCGGATTTATGATACACAGCGTGTAATTTTCCACATTCGCCCCCAATAATAACATCAACCATTTTTATTCACCTTACTTTTTCTAAACCTATTTATAGAACAAATTGATTATTATTTTCAATAAAAAAAATATTTTTGTTTTGACATACACCCGCAAAATATAATAATATTATATACATAAATAAGAGAGAAAGGGTGCAAACTATGAAAAAATTTGTTTTATTATTCGGATTATTGGCCTTTTACACCTGTAATGTTAGTGCCGACGAATACAATGATTACACGTATGAAGAGTTTCAAACCATATATACTGAAACCCCTGTGCAATCATATTATGCATATCCAGACGATCCGAATTTTATCCCGGAAACCGAATTTATGAATATGGATAACAACATAAATTATGACGATGTTATTTATAATGTCCGCAACGAAACCCAGGCATTGGTCCCAGGCGTCAGTTTTGCCGAACGTCCGACCGTTATATGCCGTGATTTTAATTGCACACGGTTAAACAACCGCATAACACGGACATTTTTATTCAATAGTTTGGCAAATATGTTGCTGACCAATGCACATTCGCGCCTTTATATATGCGAAGCGGATCCTTTTTCGCGCAGTTGTTTGCAATCTGGTATTTCTTTTCCAGTTCGTTCTGGTATAGCTAATGCTATTGCTAAAATACCAAAAGCTACAATTTCCCAGGTTAATTTATCACCTGGACTGTCACGCGCATCCGCAAATATAACCTATGAAATGTTAGTAAATGGAATTCAACGCGTCTGTGAACCAACAGATATGAGTATTTCTGTACCTAATAACTCTCAGGCATCTTTAAGTAGCCGTGAATTTTCTTGTAATTTCACAAGCGACGGAACCGCGAATATATCTATGTTGTTTAACATAGATTATATTGACCTGGATTATGGCCTGGTTGGCGGATACTATTCAGTTGGTGTCCAGGGTGCGACAATTGGTGGCGGTTCTGGATATTTAGTATTCAAAACTGAATTCACAACAACTGGGGCAAAATCTCGTTATGTCACATTCAAAGACGAAAGCACTATAAACAGACAAAACCGCGTATTACAACCGGGTGAATATTCTGTGGAAGCTTTACCTAAACAACCTAACGAATAATCACCAGACTAAGAAACTTATGCAAAAAAGTATACTGGTTATTGATGACGACAAAATATTACGCGACGCATTATTCAAAGGATTAAAGCGGGCAGATTTTGATGTCATTGTTGCCGATTCTGCAGAAACTGCCCTGGAAATATTAAATCGTATCTCGGTTGATGCTATTGTTCTGGATCGTATGATGGATGGTTTGGATGGATTAAGCTTCCTTAAAAAAATACGTGAATCTGGTAATATGACCCCGACAATAATGCTGACCGCGCTTTCAGGGTCTCAAAACGCCATTGACGGTCTTTCGGGTGGTGCAAACGATTACATGGCAAAACCTTTTCAATTACAAGAATTGGTTTTACGCCTTAATAATATCACAAAAAATGCGACAAATGTGGTCCAAAACAGAAAAATGCCCGATGGGTTAATCTGTGTTGATAATGAATTTTTTATAAATACTGGCGAAAATCAACCAAACAAGTTATTAACTTTATCAAACGAAGAAAAGAAATTATTACAAAATCTTACCACTCCTTTGGGCAATATAGTCCCTGCGACACCAATGGTCGCAAAACGCTTGCGTAATAAAATAAATGGTGTATTATCAAACATAGATATTATAACCGTTCGTGGAATGGGCTATAAAATCATAACTACAAAAATGGCAGAAAAAAAATGAGACTTATACCTCGCAGTTTCCTGGGACGAACCATTTTAATGGTGTTAGTTCCTTTGGTTGTTGCTTTGTTAATTGTGACTAATGCGTTTTTTGGGAATCACTGGAAACGTGTTCACGCGACTTTGGCGAACACATTGGCTGGGGAAGTGACCACAATGATGCATTTTATGGACGATAAAAATGAAGAATCTGTCCAGATGCTGGCTCACGACATTGGTATAAATGTATCTGTACACGATAAATTAAATCGTCCAAAACATAATGATAATGATTCTATGATTGCAGGTCAGCTTGCCAAATCGTTACAACATAAATTGAAACAACCTGCATCTATATATATCGACCGTGGCAACCGTTTAATTTATATTGATATTCCAACAAAAGACGGAAAAATTGCGACATTTGGCACATCTATGTATCGTATTTATTCCACCAGCACAGAGGTATTTTTAATATGGATTGTTGGCGCAATTTTGATTGTATCCGTGCTGATTACACCATTTGTTATATCGCACACACGCAGTATTCGTAATATTGCCAAAGCGGCAAACAAATTCGGACGCGGTATGGATGCGCCTGGATTTGAACCAAGTGGGTCGCAGGAAATTCGTGAAGCTGCCGCTGCTATGATAAATATGAAAGAAAGATTGAATCGGTATAACAAAACACGTACTGATATGCTAAATGCAGTTGGTCATGACCTGAAAACCCCACTGGCACGGATGCGCATTGCCGTAGAAACTGATTCTGCACAAAAGGAAGATTTATTGCATAACATAGACCGTATGACCGAAATGATAAACGGATATTTGGCTTTTGCGCGCGGTGAAATGCCAGAAATAGAGCAGGCGGTTGAATTACCTGCGATGCTGACACGTATTTCACGTGACGCGGCACCGGACAAAGAAATTATTTTGGATTTTCCGAAAGAACCCGTCCAATTTTATGCACGACCATCTGCTTTGACATCTGCGTTCACTAATATCATTGAAAACGCGGCCAGATATGCGAAAAAGAAACTGAAAATAACAGAAATAGATTCAACTGATTCCGTGTCTGTTATCATAGAAGACGACGGTCCAGGTATTCCAGACGATAAAAAATCCGCAGCTATGCAACCTTTTGTTCGTTTAGATGAATCACGCAATGAAACCACTGGTGGAACAGGGTTAGGTCTTTCCATTGCGCAAACCGCGATTGAAAATCATGGTGGTGAAATATTCTTAGAAAACAGTGAACTGGGCGGACTGAAAGTTCGTGTTGTTTTACCTTTATAATTATCAAATGGGGTTAATGTTATGAATTTATACAAATATGTATCTGATGAGATAAACAAAAAATTAGGTTTTGATGCCAAACTGGAAGTTCCTAAAAACCGCGATTTTGGCGATTTTTCAACAAATGCTGCTATGGTTGGTGCGAAAATAGCTGGTAAAAACCCACGCGAATTGGCTAATGACATTATGCCAAAATTACAAGAATTGGATTTTGTTGAAAATGTTTCTGTTGCTGGACCTGGGTTTATCAATATAAAAATCAAAGATGATTTTATATTACAAAACGCGTCTGCACCAAAACAAATGGTTGCCAATCACCCTTTGGTCATAGATATGGATTACGGTGCCTATAACGTCGCAAAATCTTTACATATTGGACATTTGCGGACTTCCATTGTTGGTGATACTTTGAACCGTGTTATGAGATTTCTGGGACATAAAACATTTTCATGGAATCATATCGGCGATTGGGGCAAACCAATGGGATTGGTTATTGCATGGATTGAACGTATACACCCAGAATTGCCTTATTTTCAAAGTGATTTTAACCCGAACACACCAGTTGATTATGACATAGATCCAAAAGAACTTGATTCTTATTATCCATCTGCGTCTGCATTTGCAAAAGAAAACGCTGAATTCCAAGCCCGCGCACAAGAAATCAAGGCTAAATTCCAAGCAGGTCATCCGGGGTACTTTGCGTTATATGAGAAATTTTTAGCTATATCTTTGCGCAGCATGAATAACACTGTACAACGGTTGAACATATTGCCTTTTGATTATGATCTGGGTGAACGCAACGCAGCACAATACGTAGATGAAGTTGAAAAAATTCTGCGCTCGAAAAATATGATTTACGAAAGTGATGGGGCCCAGGTAATAAACGTTCGTCGTGACAACGACAATGCACCGATTCCGCCATATATGTGGCGCGATTCTCGTGGTGCAGACACTTATGACACTACTGATTTAGCTGCAGTATATTGCCGTAAAAAAGTCGATAATCCGGACAAAATCATTTATTTTACAGATTTACGTCAATCATTACATTTCGAACAGTTATTCCGTGTGTCTGATATGTCGGGCATATATCCATACGATAAATTTGAACATATTGGGTACGGAACGATAAATGGCAAAGATGGCAGACCTTTCAAAACACGGGATGGAAACGCAGCGGGGTTGGACGATATCTTTAATATCGCAAATGATGCAGTTCGTGAACGCGTTAACGAATCGGGCAAAAAATTGGACGAAGAAACAATAAAATCTATTGCTTTGGCAGCGGTCAAATTTAACGATTTAATTCATGATGTAAAATCTGATTATATCTTTGATCCGTCATCAGTTACCAGTTTTGAAGGTAAAACCGGACCATATGTATTATATACCGCTGTTCGTTTAAATTCTGTATTAAAACGCACTGATACAGATATCAAAAAACCAGAACATTTTGAATTATCGGCTGAAGAGCGCAACTTACTGATTGAAGTTATGGATTTTGAACACACTTTGGTTTCAACATATGAAAATCGCGCAACAGATATGATTGCGAACTACACATATGATTTATGCCAATTGACCAATAATTTCTATCATAATTGCCCGATTTTGCGCGATGATATAGATGACAACACACGGGCAGGGCGCCTTTATATCGCAAAACTGGCGTTTGATACTTTGTCAACTGCCATTGATTTGATGGGCTTAAAGATACCAAGCGAAATGTAATTTACGGTATTATAATACCATATTGATTTTTCTTGACTTTTGTGCCTATTTGAAACATAATAGGCACGTTATTTTTAACAAACCAAAGGGTAAAAACAAATGACAACGACAAAATCGTTAAAAAAATGCGAATTAGAAGCCAAATGGTATCTGATTGACGCAACTGATTGCACGTTGGGACGTTTGGCGGCATATACTGCAAACATCTTGCGTGGAAAAAACAAACCAACATGGACACCAAATATGGATTGTGGCGATCATGTTATCATTATCAATGCTGACAAAGTCGCTTTGACTGGGCACAAGGCTGAAAAAACAAAATTCTTTTGGCATTCATTGTGGACTGGCGGAATCAAAGAACGCACATTGGGTCAAATGCGTAATGAGAAACCTGAAAAATTGGTTACAAACGCAGTTAAACGCATGATGGGTCGTCGCACAGCTGTTGCGTTGGCAAACAAACGTTTGACCAAATTGCACGTTTATGCAGGCGCAGAACACAAACATGCTGCACAAAACCCAATCGTTATTGATTTTGGTGCTTTGAATCGTAAAAACAAAAGGGGCGAATAATGACAGAAGAAAAGAAAACAACCGCTAAAACAACAGCGGCAAAAAAGACCGCAACAAAAGCAACGGCAAAAACAACTGCTAAGAAAGCCCCTGCCAAGAAAGAATCTAAAACAGCGACAAAAACAGAAACAAAAGCAGCTGCTGCTAAAACAGTCGCAACCAGCACGAAATTGGCAAACGCCACATATGCAACTGGTAAACGTAAAGATTCCATTGCTCGTGTATATTTGATGCCGGGTAAGGGCAACATCACCATTAATGGCGTTACAATGAAGGAATACTTCAAACGCCCAGTGTTGCAAATGATTTTGGTTCAGCCATTTGACGTCACAAAACGCGATGGTGCGTATGATGTAGTAGCATACGTTATAGGGGGCGGATTGTCTGGCCAAGCAGGTGCCGTAAAACATGGTATTTCCAAAGCATTGGAAAAAGCAGAACCAGATTTACGCAAAGCGTTAAAAGTTGCTGGATTCTTGACACGCGATAGCCGTGTTGTTGAACGTAAACACTTTGGTTTCCACAAAGCTCGTCGTTCAACCCAGTTCAGCAAACGTTAATATTTGCGAATGGTATACAAAAAACCGCCCAAATGGACGGTTTTTTTATTACAAAAGAATAATTTTAATTATTCATATATACGTTGCTGATCGTACATCAAAACATCACGAACTTTTTCTGCACGTTCCAAAGAATCGCGGACTGTTTGTTCGGTTTTGTTTTGTTGTTTTTGTTCTACTGCTGACTGAATACGGCCAAAAGCAAATCTGCCCACAAACCATAAACCCGCAGCACAAACAAATATCATTGTTAAACGATCACTGTTTTTATTATTTTTTGCCATAACTTTACTCCCTTTTTAATTAACATTTTTACCATTTGTTAAACTATCTTCCTGAATTTCAATAATTCCTTTGGTTAAATTAGACCATCGTTTATATTGTTTATACGACTATTATATAACACAAAAACACAAATTGTCAACCATATTAAAAATCTATATTTAACCAAATAATGAAAAGATACAGTATATAAATGTTGAATTTACAAAAAAATACTTGTATAATCACACGCGAATTATAAATACCCAAAGGATGAATTTATGTTTACAAAAGAAAAAATCAAAGATTTACATTATTCTGTATCCGGCAAAATCGCCGCAGACGAATTACAAAAGGTTGCTGACGAAGTTTTAATAGAATTCGGGAAAACGGCAAAAATGCCTGGTTTCCGCACAGGGCACATCCCATTATCTGTATTGCGTCAAAAATACAATGCGTCCGCATACGGCGAAGCAATTGATAAAGCTTTGAACAACGATTTAAACAATTATTTAACAGAAAAGAAAATTCGCTTGGCCGGGCAGCCAAAAGTTGATTTAGCAGGCTGGGAAATGGGCAAAGATGTTGAATATTCTATGGAATTTGATATTTTGCCAACATTGCCAAACATTGATTTAGATAAAATGACCGTTACCAAAAAAATTGCTAAATTGGACGAAAAAGAAGTAACAACTGCATTAGAAAATATCCGTAAATCTCGCAGCACGGCTGAAAAACAAGATGAAACGTACAAAGCAAAATCTGGCGATGTTGCAGTTATCAATTTCAAAGGATTTATCGGCAAAGATGCTTTTGAAGGTGGCGAAGCAACAAAACATCATCTGATATTGGGCTCTGGTTCCTTTATTCCAGGGTTCGAAGATCAAGTTATCGGACACAAAGCTGGCGATAAATTTGATGTAAATGTTAAATTCCCAGCGGATTATCATGCTGACAATTTAGCAGGCAAAGATGCCAGATTTGAAGTTTTTGTTCACGAAGTTCGCAAACATATTTTACCTGAAATGAACGACGAATTGGCAAAAGAAGTTGGTCAAGAATCAGTAGAAAAATTAAAAGAACACATTCGTGAAATTATCCAAAACCAATATGCCGAAGCAGCTCAACGCGATATGCGCAATGAATTGTTGGATATATTGGCAGACAAAGTCAAACTTAATTTGCCAGAAACCTTGGTTGAACAGGAATTAAAAATGGCAAAGGCAGAACATGAAAACCACAACGCTCAACATGGCCATGATCATAAATGGGACGAAAAGAAAGAAGCAAAAGATGCCGAACGTCGCGTTAAATTGGGCTTAATTTTGGCAGAGTGGGGTTCACAAAACAAAATAGAGGTTACTCGTGATGACTTACAACAGGCTATTTGGGCCGAAGCGTCACGTTACCCAGATCCAAAACAAGTTTTTGAATTTTACAACAAAAACCAAAACGCAGTTGCTATGTTGCGTGGCGTGATTTTTGAACGTAAAGCATTGGATGCTATGTTGACACATGTAAAGCAAAAGGAAAAATCTGTTCCTGCTGATGAATTGTTCAAACAAGCATCAGTAAAATAAAAAAACTAATTTAATAAAACCGCCCATTTGGGCGGTTTTTTATATTGACATAAAATAATAAAATATAGTATAAAACACAAAGACGAGGACAGGGAATGTATAAATAGAAAGGAAAGGTATTATGAAACAATATTTAGACATTCTGGATGATTGCCTGTCACACGGGACAAAATCTGATAATCGTACTGGTATTCCAACGATTCGTATTCCATGGGGTGCCACTTTCACACATGATATGGCCAACGGATTTCCTCTTTTGACAACAAAAAAGATGGGACCAAAAACCATATTCACTGAATTGGAATTTTTTATCAAGGGTATAACCGATAAACAATGGCTAACAGATCGCAACTGCCACATTTGGGACGAATGGGCAAATATAGATTCATGGAAGCCTGTGTTCGAAGACAGAAAATTCAAGGAAGTCAAAAAATTGGGTGCCCAGCATATGACACTTGAACACGAAAAAGAATTAAGAAATCAGGCTATGAACGAAACTCGCGATTTAGGACCTGTGTACGGCTGGCAATGGCGTCATTGGAACGGTGAATATAAATGGAATCCAGACAATCCATTAGCTAACTTTAACCCACAAAATCCAGGTATTGATCAATTAAAAAATATTATTGATACCGCCAAACGCGATCCAAATAATCGTCGTTTGATTGTTAACGCTTGGAACCCAACATACGAACGCAATATGGCTTTGCCACCATGTCATTATTCATGGCAAATCTTGATTCACAATAACAAAGTCAATTTGATATGGAATCAACGTTCATGTGATATGTTCTTGGGCGTACCATTTAATATCGCATCGTATGCTATGTTATTGTTGTTGATGGCAAAAGAACTTGGGTATGAACCTGGTGTTTTGCGTGGCAATTTAGGTGATGTTCATATTTATGAAAATCATATTCCCCAGGTCAAAGAACAATTACAACGCGAACCTTATAAATTGCCAACTATGGATGTTCCAGACGAAAATTGGAATGGAATATTAAATTGGGTAGCAAATCAAGGATTCACATTAAAAGATTATATTTGCCACGGCAAATTGACGGCCGAAGTTGCTAGATAAAAATAAAAACGCCCGTTTTGGGCGTTTTTATTTTGTTTTTTCTTGATTTTACAAAAATTTACCTATATAATACGCTGGATTTCGCGGGTGGGCGCGATTTCAGTCCGATTAACCCCACAAGACCTCGTTTTGAAAATAATATAACGATGGCAAGCTTTGTTATAAATTCTATGAAAGATTTATCCAAAGATTTATTTAATCCTATATCCGGCGAAGATTTCGTCCAGATGTTTGATAAAAACTATGGTTCCCAAGAAACATTGCAAGGTTATGCAACCAAGGGAACAGTAAAAGATATTCGTGGTGATTTTGCTTTTGTGGATGTTGGCTTGAAATCCGAAGGCCGTATTCCATTAAAGGAATTCGGTGCATCTGTTCCAGCTGTTGGCGATATCATTGACGTTTTCGTTGAACGTTATGAATCCCGCGAAGGAACTGCTGTGTTGTCTTACACCAAAGCACGTGCTGAAAAAGCATGGAAAGATTTGGAAAAGACAGTTGCAGAAGGTATCGACCCAGAAGGAACTATTATCGATGTTGTTCGTGGTGGATATACTGTCGATATCAATGGTGTGTTTGCATTTATGCCTTCATCCCAGGTTGATCACAAACCAATTCGCGATGCGAAATCCTTGATTGGATTGAAAGACAAATTCCGCGTTTTGAAAATGGATGCTTTGCGCACTAACGCTATTGTTTCTCGTCGCGCAATCCAGGCTGACACTATCGCTGCTGCACAACAAGAAGCTATGAAAAACATTTCATTGGGTGCAGTTGTCGAAGGAACAGTCAAAAACATCACTGATTATGGTGTGTTTATTGATTTGGGCGGAATTGATGGTTTATTACATGTCACAGATTTGTCATGGAAACGTATCAATCATCCACGTGAATTGGTGCATGTTGGCGAAAAAATCAAAGTCAAAGTTATCCAATTTGATCCTGAATCACACCGCATTTCATTGGGTATGAAACAATTAGAAGAAGACCCATGGGAAACAGCTTCCAAAGCATTTAATGTTGGTGACACTGTATCAGGCAAGATTGTGTCTTTGACAGATTATGGTGCATTTGTAGATTTGGGCAATAACATTGAAGGTTTGATCCATATGTCTGAAATTTCATGGACAAACAAAAATGTTCACCCAAGCAAAGTTTTACAAAATGGCCAAGAAGTTAACGTCGTTGTTTTAGATATTGACCAAGAAAAACGCCGTATTTCATTGGGCTATAAACAATTGCAACCAAATCCATGGAAAGAATTTGCAGAAACACACAAAGTTGGCGATGTTATCACTGGTCCAATCAAAAACACAACTGAATTCGGTTTGTTTGTCGCTTTGACACCTGAATTGGACGGTATGATTCACATTTCCGATTTGTCTTGGAACAGATTAGACGAAGAAGAATTGAAAAAATTCGTTCGTGGCCAAGAAGTAACTGCGAAAATCTTGGATATCAATGCCGAAAAAGAACGCATCACTTTGGGTGTAAAACAATTGACAGAAAGTGCTGAAAACAGTGCAGCCGCTATCAAGAAAGGCGCAGTTGTTTGCGGAACTGTTTCTGAAATTACACCTGATGAATTGGTGTTGGCTTTGCCAGGCGATGTTCGTGGAACAATTCGCCGCACCGATTTGTCTCGTGAAAAAGCAGAACAAGATACATCCAAATACAATGTCGGTGATTCAGTTGAAGCATCCGTTGTATCTGTGGATGGCAACAATGTCAAATTGTCTGTTCGTGCATTACAAACGACATTGGAAAAACAAGCTGTCAAAGAATTCGCAAACGAAGCAGATTCTGGTTCGTTCTTGGGCGATATCTTGGGCGCAGCAATCGAAAACAGCAAAAAATAATTTGTGTGTTTTCAACAAACAAAAAAATCCTACATTTTTATGTGGGATTTTTTTTATTTTATGTAATAATTAAACCCATCAAACAAAAGGGATTATTTATGAAACCGACTATGTTCATATTTATGGGTGGCCAAGGTTCAGGCAAGGGGACTTTTGCAAAACAAATGTTAAAGATGGGCGATTATAATTACATTGAAACCGGCGATATTTTACGCAAAATGCCTGATGATTCCCCATTACGCGAAAAAATATCACGTGGAGAATTGGTATCTGACGAAGATTTATATCCAATAATATCAAAGCATATGACAACAGATTCAGATATTATAATGGATGGTTTTCCTCGTACTTTGGCTCAGGCCGAATGGTTAATAAAAAATTATGCCGATAAATTTAACATAAAAGTAATATTTTTGAACATAGATGAACAAACTATGTTTGCCCGAATCAAAAAACGTATAAACAGTGGCACAAATCGAAAAGATGACACAGATGAAGCGGCTGTCCAGAAACGTATTGCCGCGTTTAAAAACACCACTATGGTCGCAATTGATTGGTTAAAAACAGTGCCGAACATAGAATTTTTTGATATTAAATTACCTGGTGACGATATTGATATAAATTTTGCGATTATAAAGAAAGAAGCATTAGAAAAATAGAAACGCCCGTTTGGGCGTTTCTTTTATTAAACCACACGTCGACCAGCGATCGTATATAAACCATACCCAATCAACAACACCATTATCACGATGAATATCACCAGCGCAGCATGCGAATGATTGGCATAGGGTAGTGCAACATTCATACCATAATACCCAACAATCACACTGGGAACCATCAAAACGATATTCCAAATAGTCAGACGGTTAATGTAAGTGTTTGAATCCATGTTAATAACACTTTCAAAGGTTTCTTTGATAGATTTCAACATCTTGCTGTAACTGGTGACAACTTCAATAGCCTGGTTAAATTCGATACGCGCATCTTCGGATAATTCCTGGGTATCTTCATCTTTGACGAAACCACGCAATTTATCGATTTTATCTAAAACAGTGACATTACCCTTTAACGAAGCCATGTAAATAGTATATGCGTTCTCAACCTCTAACAATTGCATCAATTCGGGTTTACGAACTTTTTCCTGCAACGCCTTCTTGGAATTTATAACTTTCTTGTTCAACTCCTTTAACGCACGAAGGTAAGATTCAGCAATGTAATAAATAATGTTTAAAATGAACATTTCGCGACTGACCATTTCGTCGTCTTTGATTTTATCCAACAAATCACAACGTTTACGGCAAACAGTTATAACGCGTTTATCAGAATAAATAATACACAAAGGTTCAGTGTGCCATGTTGTATCCATTTCACG
>Ga0310786_10003619_pt1 | contig 22326 bp, 25 predicted proteins | sample AusTroGonzalo_MG_FD_203881 | JGI IMG/M metagenome (GOLD analysis project Ga0310786, IMG submission 203881) | Bovine rumen microbial communities from tropical cattle in Woodstock, Queensland, Australia - Gonzalo_03 (v2) (version 2) | ecosystem: Host-associated > Mammals > Digestive system >...
CTTTTTGGGTGCGGGGAGAACCTCGCCTTTGTAGATCCAAACTTTGACGCCGATTCTGCCGTAGGTTGTTTTAGCCTCAGCGAAACCGTAGTCGATGTCTGCTCTCAGAGTCTGGAGCGGGATTGTTCCCTCATGGTAATGCTCGGTACGTGCGATTTCGGCACCGCCAAGACGACCGCCGCAGGCTGTTTTGATACCGCGGGCACCTGCCTTCATGGCGCGGAGCATGACCTGCTTCATAGCTCTTCTGAAAGCGATACGCTTTTCAAGCTGGCCTGCAATGTCCTCTGCGCAAAGCTGAGCGCTGAGGTCTCTCTGCTTAACTTCGAAGATGTTTACTATAACGTCACGGTTTGTGAGGGCTTTGAGCTCGCTTACGAGAATCTCTTTGTTAGCGCCCTTCTGGCCGATGAGCATACCCGGTTTTGCAACGTCGATGTTGACTGTGAGCTTGTTGTTCTGTCTCTCAAGTCTGATCTTGGCGATTCCGGCGTCATAGTACTTGTTCTTGATGAAGTTTCTGACTTTGTTGTCTTCTACGAGGAAAACGGAATATTCTTTCTTTCCGGCATACCATTTGGAATCCCAATCCTTAATAATGCCGACTCTCAGTCCGTGAGGATTTACTTTCTGTCCCATGGTTTACGCCTCCTCTTCGATCTTCTCTTTTACCACGATGGTAATGTGACTCGTTCTCTTGTTGATCCTGTTGCCTCTTCCGCGGGAAACCGGCTGCATTCTCTTAAGAATAGCTCCGGAGTTTGCGTATGCTTCCGCGATGTAGAGCTTGTCGGGGTTGAGACCGAAGTTGTTAACGGCATTTGCTTCAGCTGATCTGATAAGTTTGAAGATCATCTCGGAAGCAGCCTTGGGTGTGTAGCGTACGATTGCGTATGCTTCGTCGAGGGGCTTGCCTTTGATGAGGTCGAGCACGATTTTAGCTTTTCTCGGAGCTACGCCGGCATGTCTCAGAATGGCCTTGCCCTGGTCTCTGCCGATGCCGAGGAGCTTGCGCTCTCTCTTTGTGAGAACTGCGGGCTTTTTGCTCTTGGGAGACTGTGCATTGTAAGCAGCGATCAGCTCATCACGCTTAGCGAGGAGTTCCTCTTCAGTGAATTTCTTTCTTCCCATGAAAAATTCCTCCCTTCATCACTTCTTGCCGCTGGACTTTTCGCTCTTGGCGTGTCCGCGGAAAGTTCTGGTGATCGCAAACTCACCGAGTTTGTGGCCAACCATCTCTTCGTTGATGTAAACCGGCACATGCTTCCTTCCGTCATGAACGGCGATTGTGTGACCCACCATCTGGGGGAAAATCGTGGAAGCTCTGGACCAAGTCTTGATAACGACTTTCTCGTTCTTTTCGTTCATAGCTTCGATTCTGGCAAGCAGTTTCTGGTCAACGAACGGTCCTTTTTTCAATGATCTGCTCATGATTAGTCCTCCATCGCTTATTTAGCGTTTCTTCTTCTCACAATGTACTTGTCGGAAGCCTTGTTCTTCTTTCTCGTCTTGTAGCCGAGAGCAGGCTTACCCCAAGGTGTAACAGGGCTGGGCATACCTACAGGTGACTTACCTTCACCACCACCGTGCGGGTGATCGTTCGGGTTCATTACGACACCGCGGACTGTCGGTCTGACGCCCATCCATCTCTTACGACCGGCCTTGCCGAGTTTGATGTTCTCGTGCTCGGAGTTGCCGACTGTACCGATGGTTGCTCTGCAGTTGAGAGGAATCATTCTAACTTCGCCGGAGCCCAGTCTGAGCTGTGCGAATCCGTTTTCTTTTGCCATCAGCTGTGCGGAGGAGCCTGCGGATCTTGCGAGCTGGCCGCCCTTGCCCGGCTTCATTTCCACGTTGTGAACGAGAGTACCGAGGGGGATGTTCTCGAGCGGAAGCGTGTTTCCGGGTTTGATATCAGCTGTTGCTCCCGAAACGACTGTGTCGCCGACCTTAAGTCCTTCGGGATGGATGATGTAGGATTTTGTACCGTCTACATAGCAGACAAGTGCGATGTTGGCGCTTCTGTTAGGATCGTACTCGATTGCGACAACCTTTGCGGGCATATCCGTCTTGTTGCGCTTGAAATCAATGATCCTGTATTTTCTCTTGGCGCCGCCGCCGTGATGTCTCACTGTGATCTTTCCGTAGGAGTTGCGTCCCGCGGTTTTCTTGACAGGAGCCAACAGCGTCTTAACGCTGCTCTTTCCGGTGATTTCGGAGAAATCGGAAACCGTCATGCCTCTTCTGCCCGGAGTTGTTGGATTGTATTTTTTAATACCCATTATCTTCTACCTCCTGCCTCAAGCATCATAATTCTCAATGGTGTCTTTGTATTTCCTTCCGGACTTAACGGTCTTGCCGCCCTTTCCGATGTAGGAAACCTCTGCCGGGGTCTTGTCAATCTTAACGATTGCTTTCTTGTAGCTTGCGGTTCTGCCCTCTACAACGCCCGAGTTCTGACGACGAGTCTTTTTCTTTCCGTCGTAGCGGATGGTGTTTACTGAGAGTACCTTAACGCCAAAGAGACTTTCAACGGCTTTCTTAATGTCAATTTTCGTAGCTTCTTCGGCAACGATAAATACATATTTGCCTTCAGCCTGCTCTGCATTTGACTTTTCTGTCTTCTGCGGGCGAATGATTATATCGAAATCTTTCATGCGTACACCTCCGACAATTTGGACAGGGCATCCTTCGTTACCAGGAGTGTATCGTGGCGAAGAATGTCATAGACGTTGATGGAGCCGACAAACGTTGTGTCTACGCCGGGGATGTTGTCCGAGGACTTAACAACTTTCTTATCGGGTTCAGCCGTTACGATGAGCGAGCTGGTCTCAAGCTTGAGAGCTTTGAGCATTTCAACGATCTTCTTTGTCTTGATCTCGTCAAGTTCAAGCTTGTCGAGCACTACAACTGCGTCAGACTGAGCTCTGGAAGAGAGTGCGGAAAGCATCGCAAGACGTCTTACCTTATTGTTAACTTTGAATCTGTAGCTTCTCGGCTTCGGTGCGAAGATGATACCGCCGTGGATCCACTGTGCCGAACGGATTGAACCCTGACGGGCGCGTCCTGTGCCCTTCTGTCTGTAGGGCTTCTTTCCGCCGCCGCTGACTTCGCTCTTGGTCTTTGCAGACTGGGTGCCTTGGCGTCTGTTGGCAAGTGTGTTCACAACAACGGTGTGCACAGCTGTAGCATTGGGCTCGATTCCGAAAACTTTATCGTCGAGTGCGATTTCCTCGAGGAATTCGCCTTTCATGTTATATACTTTTGCAGTAGCCATGTTTCTTCCTCCTTTTAAGCCTTAACGGAATCCGTTATTTCAAGAAGAGTGCCCTTAGGTCCGGGAACAGCTCCCTTGATGAGAAGAAGATTTCTCTCAGCGTCAACTTTAACGATTGTGAGGTTCTGCACAGTAACTCTCTCGCTGCCCATGTGTCCCGGCATTTTCTTTCCGGGAAGAACACGACCGGGGTCTGTGTTAGGTCCCATTGAACCTACGCCTCTGTGGTACTTTGAACCGTGGCTCTTCGGACCGATCTTCTGACCGTGACGCTTGATGGCGCCTGCGAAGCCCTTACCTTTTGAAGTACCGCTTACGTCAACTGCATCTCCGTCTGAGAAAACGCTGACGTTGATATCGCTGCCTACGTCGTAAGCATCGGTGCTGTCAGGCTTAAACTCGCAAAGATATTTGAAGCCGTAATCAAGACTGATCTTCTTGTAAACGCCTGCTTCGGGCTTATTGAGCTTCTCAAGTTTAACCTGCTCAAAGCCGATTTTAACAGCGTTGTAACCGTCGGATTCAACTGTCTTTTTCTGAATGACCTTGCAGGGTCCCGCCAACACAACGGTTACGGGTGTGCATGTGCCGTCTTCAGAGAAAATCTGAGTCATGCCGACTTTTGTTCCCAAAACAAATTTCTCCATTTTTTACCTCCTTGGTTATTGGTTCGGACTTCCGAACTTGACCTTGCCGTCCCTTTGGGGAGCGGCAGTTTTGCGAATCAACCGGAAATTTTGGGCTTTCCGGACATCGCCAATGCATTAAGCACTGATGTATTTAATATAAATCAGTGTTTAACACTCATTTCTATCTCAACGCCGGCCGGAATGTCGAGCTTCATAAGCGCGTCAACCGTAGCCTTGGAAGGCATAACGACGTCAATAAGCCTTTTGTGAGTTCTGAGCTCAAACTGCTCTCTGGAATCCTTGTACTTGTGAACAGCGCGAAGAATGGTGACAACTTCTTTCTCTGTCGGAAGCGGAATGGGTCCCGAAACGAGGGAGCCGGTCCTTCTTGCAGTGTCAACGATCTTCTGAGCTGATTGATCAAGCAGCTGGTAATCGTAGGATTTCAATTTGATTCTCAATTTCTGTTTAGCCATGTTTTTATCTCCTTTATAGATGACATTCTTTGGCAACCTTGTACACGCTACCGGGTGTTGAATCTTGTGAGCATAAAAAAATCAAATTGAATTATCAACCTTATACGGATGATTTCAACCTGGTTTACTGCACAAAGAAAAAACGCTTTTCGCTATACAGTGACACGCCGCCCGGTTTCTCTGAACCGGACATTCTCCGTCTGAGTTACCTGCAATCACCACTCTTTTCACCCCGAAACGCCTCTGTTGATCGGACTTGCGGCGCCCCCTGATTCCAAGAATATCTGCTGCAGCAATCTCAAACTTCCTCGTCTGTCAGGCCACACGAAGCGCATTGTATCATATCGAAAAACATATTGCAACTACTTTTTTGCTGAATTTTGCGCTGATTTTTAAGCTGATTTAAAGCCGGTTTCGGGGGAAAAAGGGGCGGCCCCGGGAGCCTGAGGCTGACGGGGCCGCGCATTGGCGTGTTCGGTATGAGACGCCTTATAAGGTCAGTTTTGCTTCATTTTGCGGCTGAAGGCAAGGATCGCGACGGCGAAGATGAGAGCCGCGTAGGCGATGACGATGAGAAGCGGGAGGAAAAAGTCGGTCCATGCATTGGTGATACCGGTGACGGGGTTCTGGATGAGCACTGCCGTGTTCTTGAAAGGGAGGATATCCATCACTTTTACCATGACGGGGTTTAAGCCCTCCTTCGGGAACCACATGCCCGAGAGGAGCGACTGGCCGGAGATGACCACCGAAGCGACGCCGCCGATTGCCTTTTCATTGCAGACAGAGCCGAGAAGGATTCCGAATGCTATGAAGAAGAGCGCCGAGACGAGGCTGAGCGGAATTGCCGCCAACATGCCTGCGCAGAAGATCGACGTGTCGATTATGCCGCCGACAACGAAGAAAAGCACCGCCTGCACCAGCGAGATCGGAAGCACCGCGAGCGCGTAGGAGAATATGAATTCGAACGACCTTGTCTCTGAGACGTAAAGTCTTGTCAGGAACGAGGTGCTCCTGTCGACTGAGATCAGTATGCCCGTGAAGAGAGCGATGAAGCTCTGCGCGAACGCCACGATGCCCGGGGCAAGGTATTTCATGTCGAACTGGTCGGTCTTGCCGCGGAACAGAAAGTAGAAGAGTATCTCCATGAAAAGCGGCAGGAGTATCGTAAAGACGAGCGACAGAGGGTCGCGCACTATCTCTTTCAGGTTTCTTTTGGTCAGTATGAGGATTCTTCTTAACGATTTAGCCATTGTTTGCACCTCCCGAAACCATCTCGATGAAGGCGTCCTCGATATTGGCGGTACCGGTTTTCGCGTAAAGCTCTTCCTTGGTGCCCGCAAAAAGCAGGTCTCCGTCCTTCATGACGCCAATGCGGTCCGAGAGCGCCTCCGCCTCCTCCATGTAGTGCGTGGTGAGTATGATCGTCATGTCGGACTTCAGCGCGCGGATAATGTTCCAGAGCTCGCGCCTCGAGATGACGTCAAGGCCGAGCGTCGGCTCGTCAAGGAAAAGGATTTTCGGCTTTGTAACGAGCGCGAGCGCTATTGACAGTTTCCTCTGCCAGCCGCCCGAGAGCTTCGACGCCCTCTTCCCGGCGACTTTGTCGAGCTCAAACGCCTTGAAAATGTATTTCTTGGTTTCTTCGATTTCCTCTTTGGTCTGCCCTGAGAGGCCCGCATAGAACTCGATGTTCTCCTCGACGTTGAGCTTTCTTGCGACTGCAGTCTCCTGCATCGAGATGTCGATGAGCTTCTTGATTTTGACCGCGTCCTTCCTGATCGAGTGGCCGAATATGAAAGCGTCGCCGCTCGTGGGCTGCGTCAGGGTCGCAAGCATTTTAATTGTCGTGGTCTTTCCCGCACCGTTGACGCCAAGGAGAGAGAAGAGCTCGCCCTCGTTGATTTCAAGGTTCAGGTCTCTCACCGCGACGGTGTCCTTGTATTCTTTTATGAGGTTCTCAGTCCTGATTGCCGGCATCTTTAACCTCGCCTCCCATCAGATTGTAAAAAAGGTCGTCCTTGAGAAGCGCAATGCCTCTCTTTTTGTCGCCCATCACCATGAGAGTGTCGCCCTCTTTGATGTCAAACATAGTTCTCGCCTGAGCGGGTATCGTGATCTGGCCCTTCGGACCGACCTTGACGCTCACTATAAAACGGTCTTCATTTATGACTTTCATAGCCGCACCTTTCTTCCGGTTTCGTTTATTGTTTGAAGTAAGATTTTTCTTACTTTTCTTACTTCTCTTACATTGTAGTTCTTTCGGGATAACCTGTCAACACTTTTCCGCTATTTTTCATAAAGAAAGACCGGCCCCGGCGAATACCGCCAATGAGTCCGGCCTGTCACTTCTGTTTGGTTTCAGCTTACGGTTTGGGTTTAATTCTCGCTTTCCCTGCGTTTTCTGCTGCGCTTTGCAAGCAGTCCCGCGGCTGCGGCGGCTGAAGCTGCAACGCATGCTGCCGCAGCGCCTTTTGCCGAAACCGTTGAGCCGCAGCCGCTTCCGCCGGCTGGCTCGATCTTTGAGCCTTTATTGTTAACGGTTTGCTCGCTGCCGGCGTCCGTTTCAGTTTTATCCCCTGCCGTTTCGGTTGCCTTCACGGCCTGCTCAATGGCGGCGACGCTTTCCGTGTCTGAAAACAGCGCGTTTCCGAGCGCGCCCCAGTCGCCGCTGATGCCGTCGCCGCCGTCGTCCATCTCGATTCTGAACGTTTTGCAGCCCGTGACGTCAACCGTGATTAAGGTCGGGGATTGCCTTGGCGTCAGGACGGATGTCTTTTCGATCACTTTGCCGTCAGCTTTGAACTTGAACCTGACGCTCGCCATTGTCACGTTGAAGAGTTCGCTCTCGGCAGTGCCCGCGTACGCGTAAAACGTTTTGTAGCCTTTGCCTTCGATGTCGACCTCAATGTAAGCGTTTTCGCCGGGCATGGCGTGCAGGCAGACGCCCTTCTCAAAATATACGTCGTAAAGCCAGAGTTCCTCGCCGGCAACGTTTTCGTCGCGCGACGGCAGGGCGTCGTTGTAGATCTTGGACGCCGTCCACTCCATATCGCTGAGGTAGGTTATCATTCCGCTCCCCTCTTCGCCGAAAGGCATTGGCGATGTCAAAAGCATCACCGAACACGCCAATGCGGCAAATATTGCAAATAGCTTCTTTTTCTTCATTCCGGTTTCACTTTTTAGTTATGAAAATCAGCGCGGAGGTTCCGGGCTCGCCAAGGGTTACGCGAAGACCCTTTTCCGCAAGGTCCCTGCCGCTGATGACGCAGTCGATGAGACCGTCGCAGTCTTTCACGTTATAGTTATAGTTTTTGTCGGCGTGGGGTTTGATGACGAGGGCTTCGTCATCGGCGTTGTCGGGTCTGAAGACCATCACAGCGCCCTCGTCCGCTTCTTCGTCGTAGTATTCATACGCGCGCCACGACTCGCTTGAGCTGCTGTAAGGCGTCAGCGGGTAAAAATCTTTGTAGAAGAGGTTTGAGAGGCGCTTCCACTCGCCGACGGATTTCTGTACAACGTCCCACGGGGTCGATTTGCTCATTGTAGGCACGTTGAGGTTGATCCACGGGGCCATGCACGAGCGGAGGTTGTAGGAGCTGACCTCGTCGCTGTTTCCGATTTGGAGTTTGAAATACGGGAGCCACTGCGAAAGTGAGAGCAGAACCGCCTGGCGCTCGTCATACCTGCCCGACTGGCCGTCCCAGTAGTCGCTTATATGGAGAGGCACCGCCCTGCGCATTGTCTCAATGTCGTTTCTGCCGCCGCCCGACGCGCACGAGTCAATCGTCATATCCGGGTACCTTTCAAGGAGCCTGTCCCAGAGCTCGAGGTAGCCCATTACGTATTTGTTCTCGGTTATGCCTTTTCTGTCGTAGTCGTCGCACCAGCCCCACGCCTGCGCAGGGTCAACGTTGAAGTCCTGGCGGTACATGTCGATGCCGCCCTCGTCCATAACCGTTGTAATCTTATTGAAAAGCCAGTCGCGAAGCCCGCTGTCGCCAAGGTCAAGAAGCTGCCCTTCAAGCCAGCTCCCTATTGCGGCCGTCTCGAGGAACCACTCCTCCTTAAAGTCCGGGTTTGCCTTGAGGAACTTCTTCGGGTCGCACCTCACGACTTCGGATTCAAACCAAAGGAGCGTCTTTCCGCCGTAGCTGTGGACAAGGTCCGAGACGTCCTTATACTTGTCGGGGAACTTCGACGTGTCGACAACCCACATTCCCGTTTCAGGCCAGCTGCATGATGAGCCGCTCGCGTTTACGTACCAGCCGGCGTCAAGCCAGAAATAATCAAGCTCAATGCCGTGCCTTAAGAACGAGTTGACGGTCCTTGTGAGCGCGTGGGTCGTGTAGCCTTCGACGACCGTGCCCCAGCCGAGAGCGGGCTCGATGACGCTTCCCGAGGTGTCTTTTTTCATGTTGCACTCGATGAACCATCTGCGCCAGAGATTCATATTGGCGGTTTCATCGCGGCCCTCGTGGCGGAGAAATGCGACAAGAGGAGTTCTCACGGTCTCGCCGGGCTCAAGGTATGCGCTGAATTCGTACTGTCCTGCCGTAAAATGAGTGCTGCTGCCTGATGTGCCGTCGAAGGTTGCCGTCCAGCAGCCGGGCCACCCCACCGCGATGAAATACCCGCCGCTTCCGCAGTCGAGGTTGAAATACGGGAAAACGCCGTGCGTAGGTCTTCCCGAGGTTGACTCTTTCGTGATCGGAACCGTTTTGAGATCGTACTCGTAAGGCGCATACATATAGCCAAGGTCACCGTTTATGCCCTTGAGGACAGGCGAGCCGCCCTTGAAAACGATATCCGCGGCCTTGATCTCGCTGAAAGTGCCGGTTTTCCGGTCCGATTCATTGGTTATGCAGACGGTCCACTCGAACGCGTCGTAAAGGTCGTAGGCCTTCGCCCTGACCTCGAAAACGGCGCCGCTGCCCGTGTGGAGGAACTTTGCGGTGAAGTCTGTGCCGTCCTTGGCCTTGGCGGTTTTTTGCGAAAGCTTTTCAAAGCCGTCGCCGAAGCCGGTCACTTTTTTGCCCTCGTACTTGAAGGAAAAAGGGAACGACGATGGGTTTGCAAGATACTTTTCAACCTGTTTCATGGCTTTTTCCCCGTAACCGGCGCCTTTTTGCGCACCGCCCGCCCCTTTGCAGCCCGCAAAGGACGAAAGGAGGAGCGCAGCCGCCAATATCGTCACTATCAGTTTGATCGTTTTTCTTCCGGTCATAGTTTATGTTAAGTAAAGGTCTTTGATTTCAAAGTACACGGTGTTGTCGCCTGCGGGAAGATTGAGGTCCTGAATCCACATTCTCCATTCAACGCCTGTCGACTCGCCGACGCCAAGGTCTTTCGTCGTTATCGGGCCCGCCTTGATGGGGTTGCCGTCCGCGTCAAGTATCCTGTAGAGGAAGCCGCTGTAGCTCCACTCCCTGTTTTCCTCGATTTTGGTGATGCGCGCGGAGAAGATGAGCTCGCGGCCCTCAAACCTGTAGGTCACGCTTTCGACGCGCGTTTTGTTGAAGTCGTCAAGCCGCGCCTCCTGCGGAAAATCGGGCAGCACTATAGTGACGCGCGTCTCCTCGGGCGCGGCGCTTTCTTCGGGCTGAAGCGATGCGCCGGGTGTTGCGGCTTCCGGAGAAGCGGTTTCTGTCCCGGAAGCGGTTTCAGCTCCGGAAGCCGTCTCAGCTTCTCCCGGCGCGTTTCCGCCGGTTAATTCGTCGCCGCATCCTGCAAACAGGAGCAGCGCGGCGAGCATTGCCGATATTACGCACAAAGCAAGCTTTTTCAACTTTAAATCACCTCAAACTTCACTCGTATAGAACGTTTAACCCGTCTTTAACGTTTAACTTATTTAATGTTTAACTTGTCTGACGTATTACTTATCCCCGAAAACCTTTTTCACGGTCTCAAGATATGCGTAGCCGAATTTCGTGTCCGGCTCGAGGTAACTCGTCTCGGTCCACTCGTTCCAGCTGTTGATTGTAATAAGAGGAGTCATCTCCGGTCTGTCGTCAACGTACTTTTTGGCTTTTTCGAGTGCCTCGCCGAAAAGCTCCGGCGTTGCGCCGGTCATAATGGTCCTGCCCGCGTTCTTGTACCTCGGGTTGTTGTCCCAGCCTATCGAGACGTGGGGGTAGTACGTCGCGGGGCAATTGGCGGTAATCCGCGCCCACTCATCGTCAATGAGGTCGACGGCGTCCTTGTACGGTCTGCTCTCGCCAAGGGGCGTGAAGTGCACGAACTGGTAGTGTGTTATGCTGTCAAAGCCGAGGAGCCTCACCGCGTCCGATGCCGAGCCGGTCTTCTCCGAGTCAACGCCCGAAAGGTTCACCGCGTACTCGCTCCAGAAAGTCATCTGCAGCTCAAGTCCCGGGAAGCCCGCCTTTACGGTTTCAGCCCTGAAATAGTCGAGAGCCTCCCTGGCGTTTTCGACACCGCCAAGGCCTTTGATCAGGTTCATCACCTCGTAGATCATGAAAACGGGCTTGCCGTCAATTTTGTAGTACTCGGGCTGCGAGAAGTAGTTCTCGATGACCCGTTTAACTATAATGTCAAAGTCCTTCCTGTCGACAGCGCCAAGGTAAATCAGGCCGTCCGCGTCCGCGTTGCGCCTGTCCCAGACCATTCCGACGTCGTGGTTTGCCCACATGAGGTAAAACTTCATCCTGGAGCGGTTCTTGGCCTTCAGGAAGCCGTTGTCGAGGCACTGCTCAAGAAAAGGTCTGTGGTCGTACCAGTACCAGTCGTAAATGAAAACGTTGACGCCGTGGTCCGCCGCGGCATCTATCTGCTTCTCCATCACCTTCGGGTCGGCCTCGTCCTCAAAGCCCCACACGGGAAGCGGCCTCTTCGGGTCGTCCTCGGCTGCCTTTCTTACGGTCTGCCACTCGCCAATGCCTTCGTCCCAGAAAATCCTTGTTCTCGGCTCGGTTCCGGTGTACGAGGGCCAGATATATGCTGCAATGTCGTACTTTTTCATAGCAAATGTCTCCTGTTTTGCGGGCGCCGGCAGTTTTTTCTTCCGCCTCGCGGAAGCTTTCACGCCGGCGCCGTTTTATTTCATCCCTTCACAACGTCGACAAACAGCCTGCCGGGGTTGCTGTCAATCATCGCATAGTTTTCGGTAAAGTGCGGCCCGCCCGCGACAAACGTGTCGGGTCCCACTGCGCCGGGATATGCGGGCAGGAAGTGGAGCGGTCCGTAAATATTCTTTCTCGAGCACACGAGCGTCACCCTGAAGCCTTCCTTGAGGTAGTCCGTTACGTCCGCTGTATAGGGCTCCCATCCGAGGATTCCAATGCGCTTTCCGTCGTTTGTTTCAACCCTTATAAGGCTTCCGACGTATTCGGGCGCTCTGAGAACAGCGCGTTCGCCCTTGCCGGGAACGATATCTTTCAGCATTTCGGGCGTCACAACGTAGCTCAAGCGGCCTGTGTACATAAGAAGGTTCTGGTCTGTGATATTGGCGAGTGTGAGCTTTTCGGGAAGCGCCGTGACTTTCTTGTTCCTGTCGTAGAGGTTTCCTTTCTGGTCAACTTTGCTTGCGGGGTTCTTCTCGACAAGCTCCGCTTTGACGCCAAAGTCGCCGACAACATATACCGCCTCGAGGTTTGTGGTGCGTCTGAAGTTGGTGACGAGTTTAACAACGTTTTTGCCGACTTTCAGCCAGCTTGCGGGAGCCGGCATCGTCTTGAAGCAGTTGTCGACCCAGAAATTGCCGTCAGGCGTGAGCTTTTTGCCGTTCAGATAGTAGTCGATGAACTCGGGTCTCTCGCCGCAGATCAGGATCTCGCCCTCGGGCACTTTTTCAACCTCAAACTCGAAGTTCACGGTGAGGTCGCCGTAGGCGTCATTGGCGTATTTCTTTGCATACCAGGGCTGAAGCATGCCGCCGCCCCTGTGCTCAATGCCCGCAAAATCTCTCACTGCCATGTCGAGCCTCAGAATCTCGCACGTATCGAAGTGCTTCTTTCTGCCGTCCGTCGTGACCATGTCCGCGTCCGCAAAATCGAGCGCCATCGCGTTCTTCTCGTCAAGCACGTAATCGAAGCTGCCGCCAAGCTCTTTCTCCGCAACAACCTTGCCCCTAACTCTTCTTCCGAGCGCGTCCTCACTGCTAAACTCAGGGGTTCTGCCGCCAAAGTAAAGCACGAATATCCTCTCGCCTGCGGGGAAGAAGTCAGTTTTGATCTCAACCTTGCCGTTTTCAGCCTTAAAGCCGTTTGCTTTGTATATTTTGCCGTCCTCGAGGCACCATTCAGCGCATCCCGTGACGCCCTCAAGGCCCTCAAGCATAATGGTCACGTCTTCTGCGCCCTCGCCCCTGTTTGCGTTGACAATTGCAAGCGCCGCGATTCCGTCCTTTTCACGCGCATCCGCAATCCTTGCGTGAAGCTGGCAGTTCTTCTTATTCTCAAAACCGAGCTTCACCTTAAGGCGCGGCTTTACGTATTTGAGCACGCTTTCGGTCTCAAAAGGAGCCTTTTCGTACGCAAGCTTCTTAAATCCGTCGTCTTTTCTCGCGTCAATCATGTACGGCTCATCGCCAAGGAGCACAACCTTTCCGCCCTTCTTCGCGAACTCGTCAAGCAGCTTCACCGTTGAACTTCTGATCGTCGTCATACCGCTCACGACAACGGTTCTGTACTCCGAGAGACCCACCATGATCTTAACGCCAAGGTCATCGGTCTCCACCTTGGCCATTTCGGAGAGCATCTGTTCCTCGCCGTAGTCGAAGTCCACGTTGGCGTCAAGGAATGCCGAAAAGAGTCTCCTATAGTGGTCCTCGAGCTTGTTCGTCTCTTCGTTTGCGGGCATAATCCAGTGAGCCCAGCCCGAATAGATGCCTGTCCAGACGCTTTCGATCGGGTTCAGGACGAGCACTTCGCAGATGTCCCTGCCCTCGGTCATTACGACGCCGAACCTTGCAAAGTAGTCCTCGACGAACGAGTAGTCCTTATAGTAAGGGGACTGGTGAAGAATGCTCGCGGGGTAGTCGCGCTTTGCCTCGCCCTCCATCGTGTACCATGAGAGGTGCGGGCACCTGAGAGTGATGCCGTAAAGAGCCTGCCAGTCGCCGACCGCCTTGTGGCTTCTGAAGTTGAACTGCCAGCCGGAGCAGCCGTAGAGTTCCGACAGGAGCCATTTCTTTCCGAGCTGCCTTGCCGCGGACTGAAGCTGCTTGGCGGCCCAGAAGACGAATGCCCACTCGGTCAGATTGTCAATTCCGGGCACACCCATGTGTCCGTAGAAGCGCATCAGGGAGCCGTTCGGAACGGTCTGGTTTGTGAGAGCGTCCTCGTGCAGCACGTGACCCGTGAAATCAATGCCGTTTTTGATGCACCAGTCGTTGATCGGGTCCGCGAAACGCTCCACGAAGAGGTTATTGGCGAGGTCGACGTAGTCGTGCTTCACAGCAAACGAAGTCTCAAAGTCCGGCGCCTTGTAGAAGAGCTCCGGAAGAAGCTTTGTCGGGTCGTAGCCGTACCTCTTTTTAAACTCGTCGAAAAGGTCATCGGTCCAGCATATGCTGCAGGTAAGGAGGCCGTTTTCGTCCCTTTTTGCATTGTCGAGAAGGTGTCCTCTGTGGGGCTCGTCCGTAAAGATGCCCTTGATTTCCTTCCAGAGTTCCTCGCCCGCGCGCGCCTTGTACTGCTCGTGCGTAATCTCTATAAACTTTTCCGTGGCGGCCTTCATCATCGTGTCGATGTAAGTCGTGCCGTTAAAACCGCTCGAAGGCGCGTCGTAGACAACCGCAAAGCAAAGAATAAACTGCTTTTGGCCGTCTTTTGCCTCAAGCTTAAGCGCCCCGTCGTAGGGCCTGTATGAAACGAGCCTGTCGCTCTCTTTATCTATGATAGCCTCAAACTTGAAAAGAAGGTTTTCGGGGTCGGTCTGCTTCTCCGGAAGCTGCTCGAAAAGCACCAGCGACTTCATCCTGTACTGCGGGTCTCTCGTGACTATACCGCCCGCGCAGCCGCTCGGCCATCTGTCCTCATCATAGAGCCACGACTCCATGCCGGTCTCTTTTCCGTACTCGGCAACCTTATTGCAAAGTTCAAACCACTCATCGCCAAGGTACTCCGTGATGAGCCCGGCCCTGCTGTGCATAAAGTAACCGCCAAAGCCCATCTCCTTGAGCACGTCAACCTGCCGCTTCAGCTCTTTTTCTTCAAGCTCTCCGTTCCAGGACCAGAACGGCTTTCCGCGAAATTCGCGACCCGGGTTTTTGAACTCTTTTTCAAGCGCTTCATAACCTCTGTTAAGTTTATCGTTGTTCATTTGTTACCCTCCGAACGGGAAAATCATCCCGCCTCCGGCAATTAAATCTGCCTTGTTTGATTATACTAAATTGGCAGTTTTTTTCAATAGAAACAAGGCCGCGGAGAGGCACAAAAAAAGCTCCGCGGCCGGTTTGGTTTGACCCGGTGCGGAGCTGAGGGGAGCTCGCGAAAAACAAGCCGCCACTAATCGTCGCAGACTCCTTGTGTGCTCTCAGAGAGAACTTTGAATCTGTCAGATTATTTTGGCGGCTTGTGTAAAGAACCGAAAATAACTTCAGCCCATTATTTTATCGAGGATTTTGCCGACTTGTCCCGCGTCAGGCTGGACGGGGTTTGCGGGCGTGCATCCGTCTTTCAGCACGGAGTCTATGATGCCCGCCCTTCTCTCGCGAAGGTCCGCGGCATTGACGCCAAGCTGCATGAGCGTGCGCGGAACGCCGACCTTGTTTCTCAGGTCCTCAATCTCTCTTACGAGGTACTGGACGCTGAGCCTTGTGCCGGCTGCCGGGAGACCGATGATGCGGGCCGCTTCGGCATATTTCAGCGCGGCTTTGGACTTGTCGGCTCCGAAAGGAACGTCGAGGCCCGCGTTGAATGCGATGACGTGCGTGAGCGCGATTGCATTGGCTTCACCGTGCGGGATTCTAAATGCGGCGCCGAGCGCGTGCGCGATGCTGTGGCAGATGCCGAGACCGGCGTGGTTGAAGGCAAGGCCGGCAAGGTATGAAGCCATCATCATATTTTCCCTTGCTGCATCGGAATCACCGTGGATGTAAGCCTCATAGAGGTTGCCGAACGCGAGTCTCAGCGCTTTTTCGGCATATGCGTCGCTTATCGCATTGGCGCCTTCCGCAACGTAAGCTTCGAGCGCATGTGTTATAACGTCCATTCCGGTGAAGGCAGTGACTGTCTTCGGAACGGTTTTTGTCAGAGTATAGTCGAGGATTGCCATGTCGGGGACGATTCTGTCATCGGCGATCGGGATTTTTCTACCCGCGGCAACGTCTTTAATAACAGTGTAATTTGTGACCTCGGAACCTGTGCCGGCTGTTGTCGGTATCGCGACGAAGAAAAGCTTTCTGTCCTTGCCGCCAAGGACGAGCACGACTGCCTTAACGGTGTCTATCGCGCTGCCGCCGCCGATTGCTACAACCACTTCGGCGTTGATGCTCTCAACGAACTTGCAGGTTTCAGCAACCTGTTCGAGAGTCGGGTCCGGCTCAATCTTGTCGTAAATCGCTTCCCTGCCGCAGCCAACGAGTCCGGCGGCCGATTCTGCGATACCGTTCTTGAGCATGATAGGATCCGTTACGATTGCAACGCGCTTTCCGTTGAACGCGGCAAGTGCATCGATCGATCCCGCACCGAAATATAAATTGGAGTTCAATGTCAGTTTTTCCATAGGTCTTCTCCGAATCAACGCCCCTTCAGCGCCGATTTATCATTTGTTACCCGCCTTTAAATCATTGGCGTCAGGAATCAGCCGGGAAATAAAGCCCGATTCCCATCTCATCAAGATAATTCTTCCACTCGCGGCCGGGGTTTCCGTCGGTCACTATCATGTCCACACCGCTTATTCCGCAAATTTCAACCAGCGATACCCTGTCGAACTTGGTGCTGTCCGCTGCGAGTATCTTTCTTTTTGCAGACGCCAATATGGTCTTCTTGACCTCGGCATCCGCGTCGCTGATATCGGTTATCAGGCCGGTGGTCCTGTCAACGCCCTTGCACGAGAAGATTGCGTAGTCGACGTGGAAGGATTTGATTGCCTCAACGGTTCTTGCCCCGACAAAAGCGTAGCCGCCCTCTTTCAGAAGCCCGCCCGTGGCAAAAACACGCCAAGACGGTTTGTCGGATATTTCGCAGACGATCTCTGCGGAGTTTGTAATTACCGTGAGGTTCTTTTTGACTTTCAGAGCCTTGACGACAAAGAGTGCCGTTGAGCTTCCGTCCATCATTATATTGGCGTTGTCAGGGATGAGTTTTTCCATCACGCCGGCAATCGCCTGCTTCTGCTCGACGTTCGACAGCTTTCTCACCGAATACGGCAAGTCAACGTTCGAATTCTCCGCAAGGACCGCACCGCCGTAGATTCTCTGCGCCACTCCTTCATTCTCAAGCTTCACAAGGTCGCGGCGCACCGTTTCCTCTGTCACGTCGAAAAACGCGGCCAGATCGGCAACGATGACCTTTTTTTCCTTTTGAAGTTGATCTTTTATGTATTGCAGTCTCTCTATGGCAAGCATAATTGCGGAATCAGGTGTCAGAGCAGGGTATCCCAGAGCTTCTTGTCGGGTCTCGGTATGATTGCACTGTCAAGGCCCATGCCTGTAGGTCCTACAGCGGCAAGCGCTTTCTCAACAGCGGCTGTCACGGCGGCAACGTCTCCCGTGAGGAGTACGAATGCTTTTCCGGAGAGACCTCTTGCAAGTCTGAGTTCTACGAGCTGTACTTCGGCTGTCTTGGCTGCAACATCAGCTGCAACGATTGCACCGGCAACCGAGAATGTCTCGATCATTCCGAGCGCTTCGGGATCGCTTACCTCGGACGCTCCGTAGATTGCCGTGAAAATCGTCTCGTGCGGATTGCCGAGTACGAAGCTGTCAACAAGCATCTCCGGGTAAGTCGTTGTGGCTGCCTCAACTGCGGCTTTCACTGCTCCCAATCTTCCGGCACAAAGAATAATATATTTTCCGGGGCAAACAGGATGTGCTTCAAGCACTTCAACATCGGCTGCTTTGATGAGGACATCAGCTGCTTTAAGTCCCGTGGAAATTGTTCTGTATTCGATTAAACCAATCGCTTTGCTCATTTCCGCTTCTCCGTTTTCACGTTCTCAACATAATGTATTTGTCAGTAACTTCCGTAACTGTTCCGTCCGCAGGTGCATGCAGGCAAACGCCAAGGGCATTCGCGGGCGAAGCAGCAATAAGCTGACCTTTGGTTACTTTGTCTCCGACGGCAACGCCGGGTGCGCAGGGCACGCCAATGTGCTGTCCGAGCATAACCTTAAGATTTGCAAACTTGTGCTCTGTCTCGTCAAGAGGTGCGGGACCGTCGTACTGTGAAAGTCCCAGTCTCGCGGTGAGACGCTCTTTCGATACGAGTCTGTGAGGTCTCTGAGCCGTTACAGGTTTAACTTCAACCTGGCCTGCCATTGCGACACCGTTCTTTCTGAGGCCCGACTTGTAGACCGAAATGAGTGTTCTCGGGTTGAGACCCTGGTTGCACGCATACATTTCGCATACACCGCAGCCGCAGCAATAGAGAGTGTCGAGGAACGGCTTCACGTTGTCGGTCTTGAGGCTCACACCTGAGTTCATAAAGTCTGCAGGTGATATCGGATGTCCGAGAAGATGTCTCGGGCAGAGCGCGGAGCACATCATACAGTCGCAGCAGACCGCTTTTGCCCTTGCAAACTGGAGTTTGACGTGAGGGGTGAGCGAATTGGCGACATAAGAGCCCGGTTTCAGAAGAATGACACCGCTTGTCGTCTTCGTGACAACGTCTGTCGGATGGGCAAGTTTACCCATCATCGGACCGCCTGAGAGATATACGGGATCGGGAATTGTCTGACCGCCCGCAAGATCAACAAGCTCCTTGAAAGTCACGCCGATCGGCACTTTAAGTGTGACAGGATTTTTTACCTCACCGCAAACAGTGACATATTTTTCCATAACCGGTTTTTCTTCGCGGATTGCTCTGTAAATGTTGAGCATCGTCTCCACGTTGTAAACCACGCATCCGACCGCAATCGGAATGCTTCCGGGGGGAACCACCCTGCCCGTTGTCTCGTAAATCGTGACAACTTCGTCTCCTGCGGGATAAACCTCAGGGAGAAAACCAATCTTGATTCTTTTGAAAGAAGAGAGGTTTGCCTTAATTGCTTCAACAGCTGATGCGTAAGAAGGTTTGATGGCGATGATGACATCCTTTGCTTCGAGAGCCTCGGCAACTTCTTCAAGCGCCGTCATGATCTCGTAAGCGTACTTCTGCATGACCTGTCTGTGCAGCTTAAGGAGGGGCTCGCACTCGGCACAGTTAAGAATAACGGTGTCGGCAGCTTTGTTAAGCTTTGCGTAGGACGGGAATCCGGCTCCTCCGCATCCGACTATGCCATTGTTGCGTAATATTTCATTAAGCCTCGCAAGTTCCATAATAAAAGTTACTCACACGTTACCTTTTTGGAAGGTACCTTTTCAAAATAATTTTTCTGTTTACCGGTCCAATCACTCAAGACCGATACTGTCGTCGACAATACCCACTATAGCGGCGTCGATGGGGCAATTGACAAGACCGCAACCGATCCTTGCCGCACTGCCTTCAGCGACCAGCACTATCTCGCCGATACCGGCTCCGACGTTGTCGATGGCAACAATCCTTTTCTTATCGGCCATGCTTTCCATAGGCTCGATAATCATGAATTTGTTTCCCACCAGATTTTCGTTTTTTCTTGTGGCAACTACGCTGCCGACTACTTTTCCTACAAGCATAACCCACCTGCTGTAAGCGTCCCCCGGGCCGCCAACGGGCCCGCGGAAACACTTATTTTACTATCATGCCGATATCGCCTGTCTTGATTTTTGACGCATTGGCTTCATCGGTGTCGATGTGCATCTCGAGCGAGAAGGAGGGATCAACGCGGATTGAAACGTTGTTGAAGATTGTTCCTCTCTCGTTATTGAATTTCACCGAAACCACATCGCCCTGCTTTACGCCTGCAAGTTCGGCATCCCTTGGCGTCATGTGAATGTGACGCTCTGCGATGATGCATCCCTCGTCAAGGTAAATAACGCCTTTCGGGCCGACAACGGCAATGGACGCGCTGCCGTCAAGCTTTCCTGAAAGCCTTATAGGGGCTTTGATTCCGAGCTTAATGGCGTCCGTCTGTGAAATTTCAACCTGCGATCTGCTTCTGCAAGGTCCGAGGACTCTGACGTTCTCGATAGCCCTGAGTTTCACGCCAACGATGGTCACAAGCTCGTTCGAAGCAAACTGTCCGCCCATAAGATCTTTCTTCTTTGTGAGCTGATATCCTTCTCCGAAAAGCTGCTCCACATGCTCCTGGGTGAGGTGGATGTGCCTTGCCGACACTCCAACAGGTACCGCGAATCCGTTGTCGGATTTCTCGCCAAGCACTGCAAGCACTGCCCTTGTGATTTCTTCTATTGACTGATCCATAGTATTCCGCCTTTATTGTATTTCCCGTCCGGGCGCCGCCCGCCTGCCCTGCCTTCCGCAGGGCCGCTCTCAACGCGGCGCACCGGGCACAAAATCTATTATCCGAAGCGGCGCACATTCCGCAGCCGCAGCGGACCTAATCAATACGGGACAGATTACTTCAGTACAGGAAGAATTCTTTCGACATCGTTGTGAGGTCTGGGGATGACGTGTGTAGCTACGAGCTCGCCGAGTTTAGCAGCGTTTGCGCCGCCAGCTTCAACAGCTGATTTAACTGCGCCGACATCGCCTCTTACCATAACGGTAACGAGTCCGGAACCGATTTTCTCGGTGCCAACGAGTTCAACGTTTGCAGCTTTGAGCATTGCATCGGCTGCCTCGATAGCAGCTGTGAGTCCTCTTGTTTCAACCATTCCTAAAGCCTGTTGTACCATTTTCTTATCCTCCTTGGTTATTTCAGCTTTTCCGATTTTCTCGGAGTTGATTTTAACTTCTTCTGCGGGAGTTTTAGCCGCCGCAGGTTTTGCCGCACTCTTCGGAGCGGCAGTCTTTCTTGTTACGGGTTTTTTCTCTTCTGCCATAGCAATCACCCTTTCTGACTTTACTTACGCTGCATCCTGCTCGCGCTTATCTGCACCATTCTGGCAGTTTCTTCGTGCGGATTGGCTATAACAGCATGTGCGCAAGGTCTCACAAGTCCACGTTCCATTGCGGCTTCGACGGCCTCGGTGACGGCGGCAACGTTTCCCTTGACGATAACAGTGACAAGCCTTCCGCCGAGTTTTCGCTCCCATGTAACGAAGCTGACGTTGGCGGTCTTGCACATCACGTCGAGAGCATCGAGTGCTCCTGTCACGCTTGACACCTCAATTAATCCCAATGATTCCATGTCTTGTCCTCCTGAAATCGCCGCGCCGGTCGTTTAAGCGCCGGTCGAGCGGAAATCTCAAATCTTTGTTAGTTAATTACTTTGCCTGGGGAAGAATCTTCTCTACGTCGTTGTGGGGTCTCGGGATTACGTGAACTGCAACAAGCTCACCGAGTTTAGCAGCGTTTGCTCCGCCGACTTCGGTAGCTGCCTTAACAGCTGCAACGTCGCCTCTTACCATGACTGTAACAAGACCGGAACCGATCTTCTCTGTGCCGATAAGAGTTACCTCTGCCGCCTTAACCATTGCATCTGCTGCTTCGATTGCAGCTGTGAGTCCTCTGGTCTCAACCATTCCCAATGCTTCCTGTACCATGATTTTACCTCCGTATGATTTTGTTTTTTCTTTTCGGTCCTTTCGGACAAGTTGTTTTTAGTTTACCTTACCGCCAATGCTTTCCTGCCGTCAGCTTTTATCGAGGCCCGAAAGCTTCAGCATTTTCTCAGTGCCCGGTTCGGGATTGGCGATAATGTATGTGGAGATGACCTCCGACACGCTGTTACCGGCCTCCTTCGCCGCTTCGACCGCAGCCTCAACCGCGGCAACACTGCCTCTGAATTTCACGAGAACTATCAGGGGTACCGACAGTTTTTCAGGATGTGCGGGCTTGTTTCTGTCGAAAACTTCCATGTGGACGTCAGCTGCCTTGCAGCCCGCGTCGCCGGCCACAAAAGCCGCAACAAGTCCGTATACCTCTACAAATCCAACCGCTTCTGCCATTTTCGTGAAACTCTCCTGAAAAATTCATGTGCGACGTTTTAAGTCACCCGCCGGAATCAATCCTTCGGTATTACTTGTTTACGATCGCAATCTTGAGGCCTTCCTGCCTCAGGTTAACTCCCATTGCCTCGTTGATCTGGTCAAGCGGGAACTTGTGGGTGATGAGCTCCTTGATCGGGAGACCGATGCCCTGTGCCCTCTTGAGGAAGTCGAACGTTGTCGCGTAGTCTCTGAGTGTGTAAACCCAAGAACCGACGACTGTGATCTCCTTGGAGCAGATATCGAAGTGGGGGTTGATTGTAGCGTCGCCGCCGTTGATGAAGAAACCGAGCTCGCAAAGTCCGCCGCCGTTGCGGATGAACTTGTAGATGTTCGAGTGTCCTCCGGGGGCTCCGGTGCACTGGAATGCGAAGTCTGCAAGTGCGCCGCCGCAGGCCTCTTTGACCGCGTTGGTGAGTGCTTCGATTCCGTTGTGATCTTTGAAGTTAACAGATGCCTTGGCGCCCATTCTCTTTGCGAATTCGAGCCTCTTGGCGTTGCCGTCAACCGCTACGATTGTCTCGATTCCGAGTGTTCTCAGAACCGCGATGCAGATGAGTCCGATTGGTCCGCAGCCCTGCACAACAACCTTTGAGTTGAATCTCATGATGTTTGTGCTCTTGGCTCTTTCGACAGCGTGTACCAGAACTGCGCAGGGTTCGATGAGGATTCTCGAGTCGAGGTCAAGGTCGCTTACGTTGAAGAAAGTCGAACCGAGTTTGCCGCGGATGAGAATGTAGTCCGAGAACCAGCCGTTGAGGTGAACGTCGTCGTCGGGGAGAAGTCCGTAAACGT
>Ga0310786_10003620_pt1 | contig 22316 bp, 15 predicted proteins | sample AusTroGonzalo_MG_FD_203881 | JGI IMG/M metagenome (GOLD analysis project Ga0310786, IMG submission 203881) | Bovine rumen microbial communities from tropical cattle in Woodstock, Queensland, Australia - Gonzalo_03 (v2) (version 2) | ecosystem: Host-associated > Mammals > Digestive system >...
CGTTTATTTTTGCTGCGCCGAGACTTCCGCCGAAAACAAGCACAAATGGCTTATCGGAAAGACCGAGCTTTTGCCTTGCCGATTTTTTATCCGTACAAAAAAGCTCTTCTCTTATGGGATTGCCCGTAACAACACATTTTTCTTTGCAGTTTAAATGCTCCTTTGTTTCTTCAAAACTTATTGCGACAAAAGAGGCAAATCTTTGCGAGCCTTTAACGGTAAATCCGGGGTATACATTCTGCTCGTGAATAAGAGACGGAATACCGAGCTTTTTTGCCGCCATCATAACAGGCCCTGAAACATATCCGCCCGTACATACCACCGCATCGGGCGCAAAATCCTTCATAAGCTTTACAGTATCGCACTTTGCTTTCTGAAGTTTTGCAAATACCGAAATATTCTTAAGCAAATTTTTCCTGTTAATCCCGCGCACGTCAACATATTTAATATCATACCCCTTAGCGGGAACGAGTTTTTTTTCAAGTCCGCGCTCTGTACCGATAAAAAGCGCAGAAAAATCCTTCTCCTGCGCTTTTATATATTCGCAAATTGAAAGGGCAGGATTTATATGTCCTGCCGTCCCTCCGCCTGCAAAAATAATTTTCATTAAAAATCTCCCCTTTTTAAAGCCTTGTGCGTGAGTTCCTCGAAACATTAAGCACAACGCCCATTTCCATCAAAAGCATCATCATAGCCGTTCCGCCGTAACTGAAAAACGGAAGAGTTACACCCGTATTAGGCACAGACGATGTTACAACAGCAATATTAAGTATTGTCTGTATGGCTATCTGCGACATTATTCCCGATGTCAGAAGCATTCCGAAAGCGTCGGGAGCTTCAAGGGCAATTTTTATGCCCCTTATTACAAGACCCGCAAATAAAAGTATTATAAATACCGCACCTACAAAGCCCAGCTCCTCGCTGACAATCGAAAATATAAAGTCATTATACGGTTCAGGCAGATAGGAATACTTCTGCATACTCTGTCCCAAACCTCTTCCGAACACTCCCCCCGAGCCTATGGCATAGAGAGACTGAATTATCTGATATCCCTTACCTTGCGGGTCATCAAACGGGTGCAGAAAACTTATAAGTCTTGCCGCTCTTGACGGAATTAAGAGCGCAACCGCCGTACCGCCTGCTAAAAGCCCTGCACCGCCAATGCAAATATACTTCATATTTGCACCGCCGATCATCAAAAGGCATATGGCAATACCACATATTACTATCGCGCCGCTCAAATGTGTTTCAAGCATAATCGGGAAAACGACTGCTATTATCCAAATCCCATATTTTGCGAGACCTTGCAGGGATTTTAAGTCATAGCGTCTTTCCGATATTGCCGACGCAAAAAACAGTGCCATTAAAAATTTAACAAGCTCTGTCGGCTGGAAATCGGTTATACCTAGACTTATCCAGCGGCGCGAGCCGTTTCGCTCAATGCCTATATGCGGTATAAGTACAAGTACCAAAAGCACGATACCTATCAATATACCCGTATTTGCATACTTTTTATAGGTATGGTAATCAATAAAGGAAATTGCATACATAAATGCTATGCCTAAAACAGTAAAAACAAACTGGCGTATGAAAAAGTAATAGCTTTTTCCGAATTTTATATTAGCTGCGGGAGTTGACGCTGAAAGCAGCATAACAAGGCCTATTATTGTCAAAACTACAGTAATAAGCAAAAATGTATAGTCAAGCTCTCCCAGGCCTTTTGATTTCTTTTTTATTGCTGACAGAACACCGTTTTTAGTTTTTGAAACCTTCTTTTTTAAAACCGTCTTTTTCGATTTTCCTTTGGAGGCGCTTTTTTTAAGCGGTTTCCCTGTGTGAATAGCCTTTACTGCCACCTTTTATCCTCCCTTTTATACCCCAATCGCATACGGTAAAACTGCGAAAATCCCGATTATGCATAAAATTACCGTAACCGCTGTAAACACGCCGACTATCTTATTTTCTTTCCAGCCGCACATCTCAAAATGATGATGTATGGGCGTCATCTTGAACACCCTTTTTTTCGTAAGTTTAAAGCTTGTAACCTGAATAATGACCGAAAGTGTTTCAAAAAGATAAACAAATCCGACAATTATCAGTATCAAAGGCATTTTAAGCCCTAATGCAAGCACCGAAACACTGCCACCCAAAAAAAGTGAGCCTGTATCTCCCATAAACATTTTTGCAGGGTGGGCGTTAAACATTAAAAATGCAAGACAGCCTCCCAAAACTGCAAGTGAATACCACATTGAATTTAAATCCGAAAGCATAACCGAGGCTATCGCAAAAAAGAGCGAAACAACTGCCGTTATACTCGTTGCAAGACCGTCTATACCGTCGGTAAGATTTACCGCGTTAACCGTACCCGTAACTACAAACAGGATAAGAATAACATACAAAAACCAAGGCATTGCCACAGTTTTTTTTACAAACGGAATGATAATATGATTATCAAGATTGCCCGTTCTTGCCATAACAACTACATATATTACCGCAAGAATTGTCTGAAGTAAAAATTTCTGACGTGCTGTAAGACCTAAATTCCGTTTTTTCACAACCTTTATATAATCGTCGGTAAAGCCGATAAGTCCAAAGCCCAGAGATATTACAAGTATCATTAAAAGAGGCAGGCTGTGTCTTATCAAAAGCGCCATAATGGTAGCAGCCAAAACTCCGCAAATAAATGCAATTCCGCCCATTGTCGGCGTTCCCTCTTTGCTTTTGTGCCAGCTCGGACCAATCTCCAAAATCTCCTGACCGAATTTCAGCCTTTTAAGCCAGGGTATTAAAACGGGAGATATAAGCGCCGTTACCCCAAATGACACTAAAAGAGGCATAACGCTGAGCCATAAACTGCCCGTCATATTTTCCGCTGTATAAATTAGACTTCCCATCGCTTTTTATCTTTCCTCCAAAGCCTCTACAATTTTTTCAAAATGCATACCGCGCGACGCTTTTACCAGAACATTATCGCCGTCCTTTAAGAATTTATCCAAAAATGTTATTGCCTCATCAAGCGTATCAAAGCTCTCAATAACCCCTGTTTCCGATTTTTTCGCTCCGTCTGCCAGAAAATGCGCATTACTGCCGACAGTTATAAGTGCGTCAATGCCCTTCATATTTTCGCCTATTTTATAAAGCTCTGTTTCGGCAAATCCGCCCATTTCCAAAACGTCTCCCAAAACGGCAATCCTGCGCCCCGATTTTGCATTACCAAGCACCGAAAGCGCTGCGCGTATTGAGTCGGGTGCGGCATTATAGCAATCGTCAATCACCGTTAAACCGCCGAAATGCTTTATCTCCATACGCATATTTGTCAGCTGGAATTCGCGTATTCCGTCAATAATGTCGGAAATAGGAACGTTCATCAAGCGCCCCACGCAAATCGCAGCAAGCGCATTATACACGTTATGCACTCCCGGCACTTTTACCGTGACTTTGCGGTACTCGCCGTCAAGTAAAACGCCAAAAACACTGCCGTCCATACCCAAATCCTGCACGTCCTGTGCGACAATATCGCAGCTTTTATTCTCTATTCCGTATGTTATTGTCCGTATACCAGACTGTTTTTTTGATAAAAATGCGTCATCGCCGTTTGCGACAAGAGTTCCGTTTTCATCAAAAAAGTCGCAAATCTGCATTTTAGAGCGGTAAATATTCTCTTTAGAACCGAGATTTTCTATATGCGACATACCGATATTTGTTATTACCGCAATATTCGGCTTAGCAATAGACGCAAGGTAGTGAATTTCCCCGAAATGCGACATACCCATTTCAAAAACAACCGCCTCGTGTTTATGCTCCAGCCTGAAAACCGTAAGCGGTAAGCCTATATCATTATTAAAGTTGCCCTGCGTTTTCAGGGTATTATATTTCATTGTGAGAACCGAGGAAATCATATCCTTTGTAGTTGTTTTTCCTACACTTCCCGTAATTGCAACCGTTGGGAGATTATATTTTTGCTTATAAAACCGCGCAATATCACCCAGAGCAATCCTTGTATCTCTTACACGTATTATACTTTTATCGTTCCTTGGCGGTATATCCCTGTGCGTAATCACCACGCTTGCGCCGTTTTCAAATGCGTTTCCTATATAGTCGTGCGCGTCGTTATTTTCGCCCACAATCGGCACAAACAGCATATTTACGCCCGCTTTTCTTGAATCGGTGGTTATTTCCGATATGACAAAATCGGGTTCTCCGCATATAAGATGTCCGCCCGTTGCTTTAATTATGTCTGCTACATTCAATTTCTGCATTCTGTTTCTCCAACAAATCTTTTACTATTTCACGCTCGTCAAAATGTATCTTTTCCGTACCCAATATCTGATACGTTTCCTGTCCCTTGCCCAAAAGAAGTACAACATCGTCCTTTTTTGCAAGAGAAAGCGCATATCCTATCGCCTCTCGGCGGTCTGGTATTACCTTATAATTTTCACCTTTTGCACCCTTTATTATATCGTCTATGATTTTTTCAGGCTCTTCCGTTCGGGGATTATCCGAGGTTATAACGGCAATATCCGAAAGCCTTGTTCCGATATCTCCCATTATCGGGCGCTTGGTTGCGTCCCTGTCACCGCCGCAGCCAAAAACGGCGATTAACCTGCCTTTTTTAAATGAATTCACAGTATTTAACACATTTTCAAGCCCGTCGGGAGTGTGTGCATAATCAATAATAACGGTATAATCCGTATCAGTCGGCACTCTTTCAAGTCTGCCTTTTACGCCCCTGGCATTTTTAAGTCCCTTTTTTGCAGTTTCTAAATCCACTCCGCAGGAAAGTACTGCGCCCAAAGCGCAAAGGGCATTATAAACGCTGAACATTCCCGAAATTTCAAGCTCAATTCTTTCACGCTGTCCCCCATAATTTACAGAGAACACCACGCCTTTTTCATCAATTTTTATATCCTCTGCCAAAAGCTCCGCGTCCTTTGTGCCGACGGCCAGTTTTTTGCTTTTGCCAAGTGATTTCAGTCTTTTTCCGTACTCGTCATCTGTATTTATCACGCCAGTCTTGCACATATCAAAAAGTTTTGCTTTGGCAAGAAAGTAGTTTTCCATAGTCTTATGATAATCGAGGTGGTCGCGCGTTAAGTTTGTGAAAACGCCCGCATCATAGTAAAGTCCGTAAACTCTGTAAAGGTCAAGCGCGTGCGAGCTGACCTCCATAACCGCATATTCCGCACCCATTTGTAGCATTTTTGCAAATATTTTATGCAGTTCCAAAGAGTTCGGCGTCGTCGGTGTTGAGGATTTTATTCCTACAGGCTCATTTCCCACCAAAATTTCGTTTGTGCCGATTATGCCTACTTTTTTCCCTGCGGTTTCAAGTATGCTTTTTATAAGATAGCTAACGGTCGTTTTCCCGTTTGTTCCCGTAATTCCTATCAGCTTCAGCTTTTTTTCAGGCTCACCGCAAAATTTTGACGCAAGTTTTGCCATTTCAATTTTTGTATTTTCGCACATTATCACAGGGCAGGAACAGGTAATTTCCTTTTCTGCAACAACTGCCACAGCACCGCACTCTGCCGCCTGATTGGCAAAGTTATGGCCGTCCGTATTCTGACCTGTTATGCAGATAAAAACACTGCCTTCCTTTACCTCTTTTGAATTTATTGTAATATCGGTGATTTCGGCATCTTCCCATTTCCACTTTTCGCCGAATAATTCGCTTGCGAGCATTTAAAAGTCCCCTTTTTAAGAATAAATTAACCGTCAGTCTGATGAGCTGTGCCTGAATTCCACGCTTACAACCGTTGCAGGCTCTACAAGCGTTCCTGCAGGTATACTCTGCCTGAACGCATATGCGCCCTCAGCCGCCGCAAGTCCTGCACCGCCCACTTCAAAGTTAAGGCCTGCATCGGACAGGCGCTTTTTCGCCTGTTCCGCAGTTAAGCCCTCAAGATTTGGTACTGCGACCTTCTTATTTTCGTCGCGCTCCTGCGTATAGACAATTATTGTCGAGTTTTCAGCTACGCTGACACCAGGCTTGGGAAGCTGGTCTAAAACAGTTTCGCCGTTTCCCGAAACCTTTATATTAAGTCCTTTTGCAGCAATCATTTCCTTTGCGGAATTTATCGGCTGTTCGCGCACATCAGGAACTGTTACCGAAACACTTTGCGCCTCCGCCTCGGTATATTGCCTGTCTATGCCCATATATTCAAGGGTTTCCTCAATTATAGAGCCTACCAAAGGCGCTGCTATTGTACCGCCGTATTTATTTGCAACCTGCGGTTCATCAAGCATTACAAGGCATATTATCTGCGGGTCGTCTGCAGGCGCAAATCCTACAAAAGACGCAATACGCTTGCCGTTATTTCTGCCTTTTTCGGACGTTCCCGTCTTTCCGCCTATTCTGTAACCCTTTATGTAAGCATTCTTTCCCGTACCGTTAGGGTCTGCCACAACCCGTTCCAAAATGTTTCTCATAGTAGCCGAGGTCTGCTCGGAAATAACCTTGTTTTCGACCTGCGGATAAAAGCTTTTGACAATTCCGCCTGCATTTCGTATTTCCTTTACAATCTGCGGTCTCATAAGATTTCCGCCGTTTATGACAGCCGAAATTGCCCTGATAAGCTGAATAGGCGTTATACTGAACCCCTGACCGAAAGAGCTGGTCGCAATATCGGTTTCAGACATTCTGCTTTTATAGTAAACGCTCCCCGACTCTCCGATAAGCTCAATACCCGTCTTTTTCGTGAGTCCGAATGCCTTAAAGTATTCCTGAAATTTTTCGCTTCCTATTCTGAGTCCCAAATCCATAAACACAACGTTACACGAGTTTATAACACCTCTTGCAAAATCCTCCGCGCCGTGTCCCGAAACCTTATGGCACTTGATTTTGCGGTCTGCCACCTGCTTTGCTCCGCCGCAGTAGAATTGCGAGTTCAAATCCGCCGCACCCTCTTCGAGAGCTATAGCGGCAGTCAGAATTTTAAAGGTAGAACCAGGCTCATACGTATCGGAAATCGCCTTATTACGCCACATTTTGTTACGAATTTTGGCTATTGCCTCGTTTCTCTCCTCGGTATTTTCCGATTTTGTTTTTGCTATTACATCGTCCATACCGATTGCAAATTTTTCGTATTGAGAAAGCGCGGTTGGGTCATTCAAATCAAAGTCGGGTTTAGTCGCCATAGCAAGTATTTCACCCGTTTTCGGGTTCATTATAATACCGCACGCGCCCTCTTTTAACACATTCTCAACGCACGCCTGCTCCAAATATTTTTCCAAAATGGACTGTATTGTTTCGTCGATAGTTAAAACTATATCGTCGCCCTTTTGCGCGTCAATATCTGCCTCATACTGCTTTTCCGCAGTCGTTCCGCCTGCATTTCTTGCCGACAGAACCGTTCCCGCCCTGCCTGAAAGGTAGTTATTAAAGGTCATTTCTATTCCCTGCATACCGTCATTGTCATAGCCTGTAAAGCCTATGATATGCGATGCAAGATTGTATTGATAATAACGTTTTGAGTCCTCTTCAAAATAAACACCCGAAAAAAGCTTAGCCGTTTGCTTATCGACTGAGCTGTCCTTTAGCTTCTTTATTGCGTCCGCTTCCTCTACGGTCACGCGCTTTTTTATATACTGAAATTTATTTTCCTTTGTAATCTTATCAAAAACATCGTCCTCGTCCAAATCCAAAATTTCCGCAAGCGTTGACGCTATGAGCCTCAAATCGCTCTTTCTCACATTTCCCTCTTCGTCCTTGCAGTCCTTTTCAATCTGCTGAGGATTGCACACAACGGTATTAACCGTTGCGCTTTCCGCTAAAACATTATGATTTCTGTCATAAATAGTACCGCGTCTTGCATTTATGGCGGTCTGATTTGTCTGCTGGCGTTCCGCCGCCTCCTTCATCTGATTGCCGCGTACAATCTGCCAATAGAAAAGGCGCGATATGATTATTACCAAAAGCGCCAAAAAAAACACAAATAATCTTATTGACCGTTTACGCATCTTGCCTAAAGTCATTTTGTATCATTCCTATCCGTATACACTTAACTATATTTATTATCTTTCGCAGGCAAATATGTCAAAAAAACTCTTTATCCCCTCCGCGTCCTTTGCCGTTACCTCGGTAACGTCGTCCTGTTTTATGTTTACATATACCGTCTGGTACTTTTCAGGTCTTACCATATTAAGACGCGTTTTAGCCTCGCGCTCAATCGCCTCGCGGTCAATGCTCTTATCGAGCTCGAACGCTTTCTGGCTTGAATATTCCTTTAAGCTGTTAAGCTCTTTCTGGAGTTTTGCTACATTGCGCTTACTTTCATATGCCGTAACATTTCTTGAAATCATAAATCCCGCGCAAAGCGCAAATATGCTTATACAGCATACTATTGTGCGGTGAAGTCTTGCTTTTTCCGCTTTTGCTTTTGCCTTATTCTCTTTTTTGGTTTCTTTTACTTTCTTTTCTATTCTTGCGGCGTTTGCCTCAAAATCCAAATCATAAGCAAGGTTATTGTTATACGGCATCGGCTTTTTCTCCCTCTTTTACAGTTTCTCGCATACTCTGAGTTTTGCGCTTTTCGACCTTGAATTTATTTTAATTTCTTCCCCGCCAGGAAGTATTGGTTTTTTTGTTATTATTTTTATCTGCGGTTTCTTTCCGCAGACACATATCGGAAAATCGGCAGGACACGTGCAGCCTTTTGCAAGATTTAAAAAGGTTTGCTTTACAATCCTGTCTTCAAGCGAATGGAAGGTTATAACGGCAAGCCTTCCTCCGCTTGACAGTCTGTCTATTGCATCAGTGAGCGCGTTTTCAAGAATTTCAAGCTCCTTATTAACCTCAATTCTTACCGCCTGAAAAACCCTTTTTTCAGGGTGTGCAATTCCCTCTCTTGCGCCCATCGGGATTGCCTCTTTTACTATATTTGCAAGCTCCCCCGTGGTATTTATGGGGGATATTTTTCTTTTATCCGCTATAAATTTTGCAATTCTCTTTGACCATTTTTCCTCGCCATAGGAAAAAAATATGTTTGCGAGCCTGTCCTCGCTGTAGCCGTTCACTACATCATACGCCGTCTTTTCGTCGCTTCTGTCCATTCGCATATCTAAAGGCGCGTCGGCAATATATGAAAAGCCTCTTTCGCCATTGTCAAGCTGATATGATGAAACTCCCAAATCCAAAACCATACCGTCAATTCTGCTTATATCAAGCCCGTCAAGTATGGCTTTTATGTTGCTGAAATTGCCGTGAACAAGGGTTACATTTGCGCCAAAAAGTTCAAGACGTTTTTTTGCCGCCGAAATCGCATCAGTGTCGCGGTCTATTCCGATAAGACGTACATTTTCGGCTCTTTTTAAAATCTCCTCAGAATGTCCGCCTCCGCCGAGCGTACCGTCAGCATAGACGCCTCCGTTCTTAACACAAAGCGCGTCAACCGCTTCTTTTCGCATAACAGAATAATGCTTAAATTCCATTATCTTTAAATCCTTATTTCGTACTCGGAAATGCCCTCAAGCATCATATCGGTATCAAAAGCGCTGTCCGCTTTTCTCCACTTTTCGCTGTCCCAGATTTCAAATTTGGAATTTACACCGACAAGCACGATATCCTTGGTCATACCTGCGTGATTTATTAAATCCTCATTTAACGGGATACGCCCCTGCTTGTCAATTTCACAGGACATCGCCTTTCCGAAAAGTCTGCGCTGAAGCGCCGCCGCACTGCGGTTTGTAACGGTTGGCAGAGCGCTTACCTTTTCGGCTATTGTCTGCCATTCCTCTTCGGGATACAGATTTAAACATTCATCAATCGGCGAGGGCGCTATATATACCGTGCCTGACAGCTTTTCTCTTATCTTGGCAGGCAGAATAAATCTTCCGCGCTCGTCAAGCTGACGCGGGTATTCGCCTAAAAAACTTATCATTCTACGCCCTCCTCCCTGAAAATGTATAATATTTCGGCAAATTCTTCCAATTCTCTCCCATCTGCTCCAATACACTCCCATTATACATCATAGTTTACCAATGTGCAATAGTTTTAGTAAAAAAAATTAAAAATTTTTTTAGTTTTTGTTACAAATGTTATACATTTTATTGTAAAAATATTAAAAAAGCGGTATAATTTTACTGATTTTAAACTGCAAGGAGCTGTTTTTATGATAAATCAAATAGGCTTTCCCGCTCTTAATCTGAGTTTTGCGGTAAACCGCGTTGCATTTACGGTTTTCGGGCGTGAAATATATTGGTATGCGATTTGCATACTTTCAGGATATCTTTTGGGGCTTTTATTCGTTACGAAAACCTGCAAAAAAAGAGGTATAAACCCTGACGATATCTTCGACATATGCTTTTGGGGACTTATTTTTTCAATAATTTGCGCGAGAATTTACTATTGCATATTCGATTGGGAGGCAATAGGCGGATTTTGGGGCATTTTTAAGATTTGGGAGGGCGGTATAGCCATATACGGAGCGCTAATCGGAGCTATCCTTACCGCATATTTCATCTGTAAAAAAAGAAAATTAAACACTTTAAACGTTTTTGACGTCTGCACCCCGGGTCTTTTAATAGGACAAATTATCGGCAGATGGGGAAATTTCTTTAATGCAGAGGTCTACGGACACGAAACGGACAGCCTTTTTGCTATGACAATAAACGGAGGCAAGGGCGTTCACCCGTTATTCTTATATGAGGGAATTTGGAATTTTGCAGGACTTATGCTTATTCTTATTTTCAGGGACAAAAAACGTGCAGACGGACAGGTATTTTTCTTCTATATTTTCTGGTACAGTCTGGGACGGCTCTTTTTAGAGGGTATGCGAAACAGCGAATATATTCTCTACCTCATTCCTGATGTTTTGGGAATTTCACAGCTTGTCGCTTTTTTAGGCATAATTTCGGGTGTTCTTGGAATGATTTTTCTTTCGCGCAGAAAAAAAGTATAAAAATTTTCGAATTATGACAAATTTATGGGTTTTTGTTATTGATTTTGTTTAAAAAAAGTGTTATTATTGTAAGGTATGGATTTTATTCATTACTTATATATAAATAATGGATTGTTTAATCCCTAACAATAAATTAAGGAGGAGATTTTTCTATGGCAAGAAAAATGAAAACTATGGACGGTAACAACGCCGCCGCTTATGCGTCCTACGCATTTACCGACGTCGCTGCTATCTATCCTATCACGCCGTCGTCTACAATGGCAGAAGTAACAGACAAATGGGCGACTGCGGGACAAAAAAACATTTTCGGCAGAACCGTTCAGGTTACCGAAATGCAGTCTGAGGCAGGTGCTTCGGGTACAGTTCACGGCTCACTGGCTGCAGGCGCTTTGACCACTACCTACACAGCATCTCAGGGACTTTTATTGATGATTCCGAATATGTATAAAATAGCAGGCGAATTATTGCCTTGCGTATTTAACGTTTCAGCACGTGCTTTGGCATCACACGCACTTTCCATCTTCGGCGACCATCAGGACGTTATGGCTTGCCGTCAGACAGGCTTTGCAATGATTGCTTCTTCAAATCCGCAAGAGGCTATGGATTTGGGCGCTGTTGCACATCTTACAACAATTAAAGGACGTGTTCCTTTTATTCATTTCTTTGACGGTTTCAGAACAAGCCACGAATACCAAAAGGTTGCTTGCTGGGACTATGCTGACCTTGCAGAAATGGTTGACTGGGACGCAATCGCTGATTTCAGAAAGAATGCGTTAAATCCCCAGCACCCTGCTCAGCGCGGTACTGCTCAAAATCCTGACGTATTCTTCCAGGCAAAAGAGGCTTCAAACAAGTTCTATGAGGCAATTCCTGCACTGACACAGGAGTATATGGACAAGGTTAACGCTAAAATCGGCACAGACTACAAGCTCTTTAACTACTACGGAGCTCAAGATGCCGAAACAGTTATAATCGCTATGGGCTCGGTAAATGACACAATTTCCGAAACTGTTGATTATATGAACGCAAAAGGCGAAAAGGTTGGTATGATTAAAGTACGTCTTTACAGACCTTTCTCTGTAAGCCACTTTATCGATGCAATCCCCGCTACTGCTAAAAAGATTGTAGTTTTAGACAGAACAAAAGAATCAGGCTCTGTCGGCGAACCGCTTTATCTTGATGTTGTAGCAGCCTTAGAAAGCTCAAAATTTGCAGGTATCCCCGTATTCGGCGGAAGATACGGCTTAGGCTCAAAGGATACAACTCCTGCACAGATTATTGCTGCATTTAAGAATAATGAGAAAAAGCACTTTACAATCGGCATAAAGGACGATGTTACAAATCTGTCGCTTGATATTACAGAAAATCCCGACACAACTCCAAGCGGTATCAAGAGCTGTAAGTTCTGGGGCTTGGGTGCTGACGGTACAGTCGGTGCAAACAAGAACTCGGTTAAGATTATCGGCGACCATACCGATATGAACGTTCAGGCATACTTTGACTATGACTCTAAAAAGTCAGGCGGTCTTACCGTTTCGCACCTGCGTTTCGGAAATGCAAAGATTACTTCTACCTACCTTATCAACAAGGCTGACTTTGTTGCCTGCCACAAGGCTTCATATATCAGACAGTATGATATGGTACAAGATGTAAAACCGGGCGGCGTATTCCTATTAAACTGCTCTTGGGACAAAGACGAGCTTGAAACACATCTTCCCGGTCAGGTTAAGAGATATATTGCCGAGAATAATATCCAGTTCTACACAATCGACGGTGTTAAAATCGGTAAGGAAATCGGTCTCGGAAACAGAATTAACACAGTACTTCAGTCCGCTTTCTTTAAACTTGCAAATATTATCCCTGCAGAAGATGCAATTAAGTATATGAAAGACGCGGCTACCGCTTCATATTCTAAGAAGGGCGACGCTGTCGTTAAGATGAACCACGACGCTATCGACGCAGGCGCAAAAGCTATCGTTAAGGTAGAAGTTCCGGAAAGCTGGAAAGCTGCAAAGGACGAAGATCTTTCTGTTAAGCACGAGGGCAGTGGCAAGCTCGTTGATTATGTAAACAACGTGCTTGTTCCGATTAACGGATTCCGCGGAATGCAGCTCCCTGTTTCAACATTTGTTCCTTATGCAAACGGCGAAGTGCCGCTCGGCTCTGCCGCATTTGAAAAGCGCGGTATCGCAATAGATGTTCCTACCTGGAACGGCGATGTCTGCCTGCAGTGCGGACTCTGCTCATACGTTTGTCCTCACGGCTGTATCCGTCCTGTAGTTCTTACCGAAGAAGAGCTTAAGAACGCTCCTGAGGGTATGAAGTACGTTAATATGAAACAGCTTGACGGATATTACTACGGTATGTCAATCTCCGTTTTAGACTGTACGGGCTGCGGCTCCTGCGTAAATGTTTGTCCTGAAGTTAAGGGTACAAAAGCACTTTCAATGTCGCCTCTTGACAACAACTTAGGCGAGCAGAAAGGCTTTGATTACGGCGTAAAACTCGCTCAAAAACCGTCTGTACTTGAAAAATTCCCGATTACAACGGTTAAGGGCTCACAGTTCAGAATGCCTTACCTTGAATTCTCAGGCGCTTGTGCAGGCTGTGGCGAAACACCGTATGCTAAGCTCATAACACAGCTGTTCGGTGACAGAATGTATATTGCAAACGCAACAGGCTGTTCGTCAATCTGGGGCGGTTCATCACCTTCAACACCTTATACAACCGATAAAGAGGGCAAAGGTCCTGCTTGGGCTAACTCACTGTTTGAAGATAACGCAGAATACGGCTACGGTATGTTCTTAGGACAAAAGGCTATCCGCGAAAAGAACATCGAAAAGCTTGAAAAACTTGCTGAAAGCGAGCCTTCAGTTAAACCTGCTATCGATAAGTTCCTTGAAACAAAGGAAAACGGCACAGCAAACCGTGTTGCAACAGAAGAGCTGTTAAAGGCCGTTGCAAATCTTAACTCACAAGAGGCAAAGGACGTTTTAGCTGACAAGGATTTCTTAAATAAGAAGTCTGTTTGGATATTCGGCGGTGACGGCTGGGCTTACGATATCGGCTTTGGCGGTCTTGACCACGTTTTGGCATCAGGCGAAGATGTAAACATTATGGTATTTGATACCGAGGTTTACTCAAATACAGGCGGTCAGTCCTCAAAATCAACACCTACAGGCGCTATCGCACAGTTTGCAGCAGCAGGTAAGGCTGTTAAGAAGAAGGATTTGGCGGCAATCGCTATGAGCTATGGCTATATCTATGTTGCACAAATCGCTCAGGGTGCTGACTACAACCAGTGCTTGAAAGCGCTTTTGGAGGCTGAAAGCTATAACGGTCCATCACTAATCATCGGTTACGCTCCTTGTATCAACCACGGTATCAAGGGCGGTATGAGCATCGCTCAGACCGAAGAAAAGAAAGCTGTTGAGGCAGGTTACTGGCACCTCTTCCGTTTCGACCCAAGACGTGCTTTGGAGGGCAAGAACCCATTCCAGCTTGACTCAAAAGAGCCAAAGGCTAACTATGAAGACTTCATTATGGGCGAAGTTCGTTATAACTCGCTTGCAAGGTCTAACCCTGAAAGAGCTAAACAGCTCTTTGAAAAGGCTCAGGCTGATGCTAAAGCTAAATACGAAAAGCTGGTAAAAATGGCTGAATAGTAAGGATACAAAAAAACAGGAATTGTCATATCGACAATTCCTGTTTTATTATATTTGTTGCATTTTCTAACATATCTTCATCAGGTTTAAGCCAATGGATTTTATCATTCCTGCGAAACCAGCTAAGCTGGCGCTTGGCGTATCTTCGCGTTCCTTGCTTTATCTCATCAATAACTTCATCTATGCTCTTTTTTTCCTCGAAATAATCGAAAAATTCCTTATAACCTATACCTGCAAAAGCCGTGAAATCCTGACGCCCGTACTTTTTGTAAAGCGTCCTCGCCTCATTTTCGAGTCCCATTTCAATCATTTGGTCTACTCTTTTATTTATTCGGTCATAAAGCGTTTCCCTGTCCCAATCAATGCAAAAGTAAACGCTTTTATAAATGGGCGTCTTCGGCAATTTATTGTGTTCTGTCACCGTCATACCCGTACTTTTATAAAATTCAATCGCCCTTATTACCCTTTTTAAGTTGTTCGGGTGAACAATTTTCGCATAATCGGGGTCAATTTCCAAAAGCATTTCATAGACCGCATCATTTCCCTCTTTTTGAGCTTTCTCAAAGAGTTCATCTCTTATTCCCGATTTATCCGTTTCCTCGGCAAAAGCAACATTATTAACCAAAGAGTCGATATAAAGTCCCGTTCCGCCCGTCAAAATCGGCAATTTCCCGCGTTTTGCAATATCGGAAATGATGCCTCTTGCCAAGGTGCAAAAATCGGCAACCGAAAAACTTTGTGACGGCTCTAAAATATCAATCATATGATGCGGTATGCCTTGCATTTCAGCCTCCTGCGGCTTTGCAGTACCGATATCCATACCTTTATAAATCTGCATACTGTCACAAGACACAACCTCGCCCGAAAGTTTTTTGGCAAGCTCAACCGCGAGTGCAGTTTTCCCTGATGCAGTAGCTCCTGCAACGATGGCTATCGGTATCATCACACTATCCTCTTGAACTCTTTTTCGAGCTCTTTTTTCGACATAGTAATGATTATCGGCCTCCCGTGCGGACAGGTATTTATATTTTTAAGTGCAAGAATTTCTTTTAAAAGCGACTCAAGCTGAACAGTATCGAATTTATGATTTGCCTTAACCGCCGCCTTGCAGGCTATTGTATAGAGCGCCCGCTGCATTTTCTCCGAAATAATCTCCTGCTTATTATCCGCAAACTGGTCTATAAGCTCGACAACCAGTCCCTTTAGCCCGTCTTCGTCCAAGGTTTCAGGCGTTGCGCGCAAAAGGAGAGTGTTACTGCCAAATTCCTCAAGTTCAAATCCCATATCGGCAAAGTTTTGTGCATTTTCGGAAAATACAGCCATTTCGCCGGCAGTCAAATCTATAACAACAGGCACCAGCAAAATTTGCGAGGCGACCTCGCGTTTTTCCAGCTCCTTTTTAAGCTCCTCATATTTTAAGCGCTCGTGCGCCGCGTGCTGGTCGGCAATTATCATAGTATCGCCCGACTGCGCTATTATATATGTGTTAAAGGCTTGCCCAATAATTCTTACATCATCTGCATCAAAACCCCAATTTTGCTCAGAGAGTACGCTTCCTGCAGAGTTTTCACGCTCGATTTTGGTTAAAATGTCAATTTTGATATTTTCGCCCGTTATTTCGGACACCTTTTGTTCCTTTATCTGCTCAATGCCTTGGAAAGCCTCGACTATTTCCTCCTGCTTTTTAACAAAATATTCGTTATCATTTTTTACGGCATATTCCGACTTCTCTTTGTCCTTTGTTTTTGGCTTGTCGGATTTTGATTTTTGTGTGATTTGAGGCTTTATATCCTCTAACCTTGGCTGAGGTTTTATTATCTCCTGTGCATTTATTGTAATTCTATCCCTCAAAAATTCGCTCTTTTCCGGTTTTTTGCTTTCGATTTTCGGGACGTTCGGAATTGCATAGAGTGCGTTTTGCACACAGTGATATATTGCGCGCAAAACTTCTTCCTCATTTGAAAACTTGACCTCAAGTTTTGTGGGATGCACATTTACGTCGGTAAATCTCGGATTTATCTCAATATTTAAAATTGCCATAGGGTGCTTGCCAATCATTATCTGGTTTTTGTATGCTAGCTCAAGCGCATTTGAAATTTTAAGGCTTTTCACATATCTCTTATTTACAAAAAAGCTCTGATAATTCCTGTTAGGTCTTGCTGCGTCGCCTTTGCCTATAGCACCGCTTATTTTAAGCGACTCTGTTTCATATTCAATGGGAATAAGCGAATTTACATAGCTTTTGCCGTAAACTGCATATACAGAGCCTGCAAGCTTTCCGTCGCCTGCGGTAAAATATTTATCCCTTGCGTCAATGACATACCTAAAGGATATTTCAGGGCGGGACAAAATAAACCGTTCCATAATATCGGTTACCAGCGCCGTCTCGCTTGCATCGCGTTTTAAAAATCTCATTCTTGCAGGCGTATTGTAAAACAGATTATTTACCGCTATGGTAGTACCGTCAGGCATACCTTTGCTTTCTACCCTGTTCACCGTTCCGCCGCTTATATTTACATACGTACCCTCATCGTCCTCCGAGCGTTTTGTATACAAATCTACCTGCGCAACTGCGCCGATACTTGAAAGAGCCTCGCCGCGAAAGCCGAGCGTATAAATAGCGTCTAGATCCTCTTCCCTTTTTATCTTGCTTGTTGCGTGCCTCAAAAACGCGATTTCGGCATCGTCACGTGCCATACCGCGTCCGTTGTCGGTTACTCTTATGTAGGTCACACCGCCCTTTTTTATCTCCACGTTTATAACGGTTGCGCCCGCATCAATGGCATTTTCCACAAGCTCTTTAACCACCGACGCAGGTCTTTCAACCACTTCGCCCGCGGCAATTTTATTTGAAATTTCGGTAGGAAGAACATTTATAATTCCCATTTTAATCCCTTTCCTTAATTCTTGGCGCGATTTGCCATCTCGTAAAGCTTATTTAATGCCTCAATCGGTGTATATGTGGTAACGTCCATCGCCTTTAGTTCGTCAAAAATATCTAAAGCAGTCTGCTCCTCAATTCCGATTTGTGGCTCTGCCTTTACTGTTTTTTGAGTATGTGCAGAGTCCATATCCTCATTCTCAATCATCTTCAAAATTCTCTTTGCACGCTCTATTACGCTCTTTTTCACGCCCGCCAGCGCCGCAACCTCTATCCCGTAGCTGTCATCTGCTCCGCCTCTTATGATTTTTCTGAGGAAAGTTATATCATCTCCGTGCTTTTTGACTGCAACAGAATAGTTTTTAATGGAGGAAAAATCATTTTCAAGTCCCGTAAGCTCGTGGTAATGCGTTGCAAAAAGCGTCTTTGATTTTGATACTTCCGCCATATGCTCAGCAACCGCCCACGCGATTGCAAGTCCGTCATAGGTAGATGTTCCTCTGCCTATCTCGTCTAAAATTACAAGCGATTTTGAGGTTGCATTTTTTAAGATGTTTGAAACCTCCACCATTTCAAGCATAAATGTACTTTGTCCCTGTGCAATATCGTCAGAAGCGCCTACACGGGTAAATATTTTATCAACTACGCCGATTTTGGCATAGCTTGCGGGAACAAAACTTCCCACCTGCGCCATAAGCGTAATCAGTGCTACCTGACGCATATATGTAGATTTGCCTGCCATATTCGGTCCTGTTATAATAAGCTCGCGGTTTTCAAAATCGTCCATCTTTGTATCATTTGGGACAAAAATTGTATCCTTTAACGTGCGCTCGACAACAGGGTGCCTGCCGTCCTTTATAGTAATTCCGCCCTTTTCCGAAATCTCAGGCATAACATATCCCAGCTTAAATGCGGTTTGCGCAAGCGACTGCAAAACGTCTACAGTTGCAATTATATCGCAGACCTTTTTAAGTCTGTCAATTCTGGCTCCGATTTTTTGCCTTATTTCATCAAACAGCCGTATTTCAAGCTCGGCAATCCTCTGCGACGCACCTAAAACCTTGTCCTCCATCTCCTTGAGCTGAGGGGTTATATAACGCTCCGCATTAACTAAAGTCTGCTTTCTTATGTAATAATCAGGCACCATATCGGCGTTTGATTTTGTGACCTCTATATAGTAACCGAAAACCTTGTTATAGCTTATTTTAAGGTTTTTAATGCCCGTTCTTTCCTTTTCCTCCGCTTCAGTGCCCAAAATCCACGCGCGTCCGTCCTTGCTTATACGCCTCAGCTCGTCAAGCTCGCTATTGTAGCCGTCCTTTATAACGTCCCCGTCCCTTAAAGACACAGGCGCGTCATCATTTATGCTGTCTGATAACAGCTCTGCTATATCGGACATAATATCAAAATCTTTATTCAGTCCCGACAACATAGGCGATGTTGTTTTTGAAAGAAGATAATTAAGCTCAGGAAGTACCAAAAGCGAATTCTTGAGAGCTACCAAGTCCTTTGGCGCGGCAGTATTTAATGATATCCTGTTTGTAATCCTGCCGATATCGTAAATTTTAGAAAGCACCGCCGCAAAATCGTCTGCAAGCATTATATTTTCCTTAAGCTCACCCACCGCATTCAGCCTGTTATTTATCCTTACGGCATTTACAAGCGGTTTTTCAAGCCATTGTTTTAATTTTCTTGCGCCCATTGATGTCTTTGTTCTGTCCAAGACCCATAAAAGCGAATATTTTTTCGCCTTATCGCGCATTGTTTCGGTTATTTCGAGATTTCTGCGCGCCCAGAAATCCATTTCCAAAAATTCGTCCGCCTGATAAACCAAAATTTCGTCAATGCAGTCCACGTGCGCTTTTTGTGTATGCTCTAAATAGCGTATCATCGCGCATACAGCAGACTTTAACGCGTCGCTTTTTATGTCAGATGCGCCTTTTTTGAACTGGTCTTTTATACGTTCCTCGTCAGCCTCAAAAAAATCGCCGCCATACTCAGTTACCGCCTCTGTTATGCGGGAGGATATTTCTCTTTCAAATGCAGTTTTGGCGTCAGGATTTAATATTACTTCGCTCGGTGCATACCTTGAAATCTCGTTTAAAACGGCGCTGTCTTTTAAAATCTCGCAGGCAAAAACCTCGCCTGTTGAAATATCGCAGAAAACAAGCGCTGTATTTTCCTTTTTGCAGACAGTAAGAAAATAATTGTTATTCTTATCGTCCAGCATATTTTCAAAGGTGCGCGTTCCTGCCGTAATAACGCGTATAACGCCTCTGTCGACAAGACCTTTGGCATTTTTAGGGTCTTCAAGCTGTTCGCAGATTGCTACCTTATACCCTTTAGAAACAAGCCTCTCAATATATACATTTGCACTGTGAAAAGGCACACCGCACATCGGCGCGCGCTCTTCCAGACCACAGTTTTTGCCCGTTAGTGTAAGCTCCAATTCGCGCGACGCAATTTTGGCGTCGTCAAAAAACATCTCGTAAAAATCGCCGAGACGGTAAAATAATATACAGTCGCTGTATTCTTTTTTTGTTTCCAGATACCGACTCATCATAGGCGATAATTTATCAGTCTGCATATCAAACGCTCCCGTTTTATAATTTTAGTGACAGCCTCCGCAGGTTGAGCAGTCGTGGGTACAGCCCTGCTGTTCGCCCATTATATATACGTTTATTACACTGTTTACGCTGTTTACAAGATTGTCAAACTGCTTTTTTGCCTCAACATAATCGGATATAACTTTTGATTTTTCTACCATTTCGGAAAATGCGTCATTATTCTTTTTTATTGCCTCTTCCTCGGTAATCTTTCCGCTTTGGATTTCACGGGCCAAGTTCAGTCTTTTAATATTAAAATCTGCAATAAGCTGCTGCGCGTCGCCGTCCTCCTGCTGTTTCTTCTCTGCAAGAGAAAGCGCCTCCATTTCTTTGCTCGCTTTAATCATTTCTCCAAGCTCGTGTGCTTTTTCAATAATTGTCATTTTTATTTCATTCCTTTCTATAGTAACTGTCCATTAAGACTCCAGGTATGAGCCTCTGTAATCTTTACATCGACATATTTTCCTGTTAAGGCTTTATCGCCTTTAAAGTTCACAATTTTACCCGTATCTGTTCTGCCTGAGAGCATTTCTTCATTATTTTTGCTCGTGCCGTCAACCAAAACGGAATAGATTTTGCCTACATATGCCTCATTTTTCCTTCTCGAAATCGCGTTTTGTACCTCTAAGAGCTTATCAAAATTTTTGTGTATCTCCTCATTTGTAAGCACAAAATCCATTTTCGCAGCAGGCGTACCCTCGCGCTTAGAATAGATAAAGGAGAAAATCGTATCAAATTCCACTTTTCTCAAAACATCAAGGGTGTCCTCAAAATCTTCATTTGTTTCGGTAGGAAAACCTACTATAACATCTGTTGAAAGGGCAATATCGGGTATAGCTTCTTTTACCTTTTTGATTTTTTCAAGGTATTCTTCCTTTGTATATTTCCTGTTCATCTCCGCAAGTACGCGGTTATTGCCCGCCTGAAACGGCAGATGAAGCTGGTGGCAGACCTTTTCACATTCGGTCATAGCTTTAATCAGCTTGTCCCCGAAATCTTTCGGGTGTGACGTCATAAATCTTATGCGCCTGACACCGTCAATATCATTTACCATACGCAAAAGGTCGGAAAAATCGCAGGTTTCTGCCAAATCCTTGCCGTAGGAGTTTACATTCTGTCCCAAAAGGCAAATCTCGGTAACACCGTTTTTTACCAAATCCTTTATTTCGGACAATATTTTCTCAGGCTCACGGCTCCGTTCCCTGCCTCTTACATACGGGACAATGCAATAGGAGCAGAAATTGTTACAGCCGTACATAATGCTTATCCAGGCTTTATTATCAGAGTCGCGGAAAATCGGCAAATCCTCGCATATGCTCCCGTCGGAATTTTCAACGCAGGTTACCGCGCGGTTCTTCTCCAAAACCTCATATAAAAGCTCGGGCAGTTTATAAAGCGCGTGCGTGCCGAAAATCAAGTCGACGTGATTATGAACCTTGCGTATCCTATCCGCCATATGCTCCTGCTGAACCATACAGCCGCAAAGTCCGATAACAAGCCCGGGACGCGTTTCCTTGATATGTCTTAATATTCCCAGTCTTCCGTAAACCTTATCTTCTGCATTTTCGCGCACAGCGCAGGTGTTATATATAACCAAATCCGCGTCCTCTGCCCTTTCGCAAAAATCATAGCCTGCCTCTTTCAAAATTCCGCGTATGCGTTCGGTATCGTTCTCATTTTGCTGACAGCCGTATGTTTCGGTATTGCAAAGGGGCCTGCGTCCGTTTGATTTGCAAAAATCGTCGTTTATCTTTTTCAGACGGCAAAGAAAATCCGCTTGCCTCTCTTTTTCTTCCTCACTTATATAATTTGCCATAGTTCTCCCTACAAAATAACAAGAAATTATTGTTATAATTCTATCACAAAACACAAAAAAATACAATATATAATTGCCTTTTGCAAAAAAAAATGATAAAATGAAAAAAGAGGTGGAATTTTTATGAATATAAAGCACTTTCTCGGTATCTGTCCCGAAATTACCGAATACGCTATACATTCCGACAAAATCCCCAAAGGCTTTGACGGTTTTCGTATTGCACATATTTCCGACACACATTCAAGACCTGCAAAAGGGATTTTTGAGCTTGTTAAAGCATCAAATCCCGACATCATCTGCATAAGCGGCGATATGTTCCACGATAATTGCTCGGACGCTCCCGAATTCTGGTCGCTTTTTGATAGTCTTTTAACTCTTGCTCCCGTTTACCTCGTTACGGGAAATCACGATTTATGGCACGCAAATTCTGCCGCTTTTCTTAAAAGAATT
>Ga0310786_10003621_pt1 | contig 22315 bp, 19 predicted proteins | sample AusTroGonzalo_MG_FD_203881 | JGI IMG/M metagenome (GOLD analysis project Ga0310786, IMG submission 203881) | Bovine rumen microbial communities from tropical cattle in Woodstock, Queensland, Australia - Gonzalo_03 (v2) (version 2) | ecosystem: Host-associated > Mammals > Digestive system >...
CCATACACTCATCGCAGAACTTCAGTCCGGTTTTCAAGGCGGCATACAGGCTACTCGAACCAATCATCGCGCAGCCCATATGCATAGCAAAAGCCAGATCGGGGTTGTTGCACTCGGCGAACTCATCTGTGTAAGACATCCGATAGAAGCACAGCTTGTCACCCTCAAGTGCTATTACCAGCGCGGCGCGGTCTTTGGGGTTACGGTTCACCCATCCGTTAAGAGCGCTACCAATGACATGTACTTCATTGAGGCTTTCGCACAACTCCGGTTCCTTGATAAATGATTGTGTCTTCACGACCTTGATTTTTTCATCGTTTGTTTCCATAATGATTGAATTTTAGATTGTTAATAATTAGAACTCTCTGTCATTGCGGCTGCGCTGCCAGTACTCGGATTTGAGATGGTCATCTGTCGCATGGCTGAGGACGTTATCTGCGATGTGCGTGAGGCTTGCGAACTTCTGGCGGTACTCCAACTCGTCGCAGATCTCGCTCACGGCTTGTTCAAGCTGCTGGGGCGACATAGCCTCAAACAGCGGTTTGATGTCGGTGATCATCGCTTGAACTCTCCTATGATTTGCATGTTGAAGAGTTCGGCTTCGGCGCGGGTGTAGAGCCCGCCTACGCCGTTATAGATCGCCCGAACGAGAGGCTCGTCGGGGAGAGACTCGCCGTTGAGGTTGTGCGGTACGGGTTCGGGAAAATCCTGCACCCAGAAGAACGGGTTCTTCTTCGGTGCGCCGTTGGTCTCAAGGTAGCGGAGCATCGCCTTGCGTGCTGCCGGAGTGCGCTGCTGCCACTGCTCAAAGGTTATACCTTTTCGATCTCGCGAAAGGTCTAAAGGGAGAAAGAAATCCCAATACTCCTTGCAGAATTGTACGTATAATGCTTTGATATTCATAATAAATTTAATTTTGCCAAAGGTCTTAAGGTCTGATGCCGTTCGCGCGTGAGCGCGCAGTATGGTGGGATTAGACCTTTAGACCTTGAGACTATTTTCTTTTCTTTTTTGGTTCTTTTTTCTTTTTCGCGTTCGGCAACGCGGTCGCATCGGATGCCGCTAAACGGCATAAAAGCGACGCGTGCCTCCGCTCTCCCCAACGAGTGCACTACGTTAGCGCTCGTCGGGGACCCCGTGAGTGGCTACTTTTCGCGGATGCACTTGAGCGTCACCTTCGTATCGTCCGGGGTTTTGTCCTTGTGGTTCTCGATATACGCCTTCATTTGCGCAGCCATGATGCCTGTTTGCGCCGAGGCTTGTGCGCGGAAGTTGTCACGCTTGAGTTTGGCTTCGCGCCACGATACAGCCTCTGCGTCTTTGTACTTGCGGTAGTCGTCGAAGTTAAACACATCGGTCATCTGGATCTGGTAGGTTGCGAGCTTCGTGTGGTTGCTGCTTGTCAGCACCTCGTGCCGGAGCTCTCCGCTGGTGCGGTTGTCGGCAGCGAGGATCGCCACGGCTTGCCGGATCGCATCCGGAGTGATGGATTTGGTGAATGACTCGACAGCATCGTTGAGTTGGGTGATGATGTGCATCTGTGCAAGGCTGTCGCCTTGGTTGAGTTTGAGACCATTGGCAGTCTCGGTCAGTACGTCGCAGAACAACGACGTAACGGATAATAATTCTAATTTGGTCATGATTGTAATGGTATTTAATTGTTCGCTTTTAATGTTGACTTAATAGTATCCAGCGCCTTGGAGACATTCAGGCGGATGTTCTCGACGAGCATCTGTGATTTGTCGTTGGCGCAGATTTTCAGGTACTCCTCAACGAGCTGAGGGATGCTGCCATCCGGTAACCCGTATATCCCGCGCATCAGCGTAGGCGTGAGCAGCTTGGGGTCGATGCCGGCTTTGTTCTTCAGGCGGTCGGCGATCAATCTGCGGCGCATGTTCTCGGCAGAGCTGACATACTCGAGGTTAGAGGCGTTATTGTTGAGGGTGTTGGTATCAAGGTGGTCAATCTGCTTAAAGCAAACCGGCACCATCTTACCTTTCCTCTCGTACCACACTTCCTTAATGTAGTGATAGCGGTTCTCCACCCACGCGTGGGCAATGAGCGAGTGGCAGGACAAATCGCCGTAGTTTGACATGTATGTGTAATTTGTTCCTCCGCCTGTTTTCTTGTTTGGTGCATCAGGAGAGTAAGAAGGTTTCTGTTCATTCCAGAAGCCATCCTCGTCTTGATCGAAGAATCGGTTGTGGTTCTTCGTGCAGTACAGAACCGCCTCTACCGTGCCATCTTCGTTCACGCCTTCCTCACAGGGGCGCAAGGTTACGCAGTAATCCTGAAACTCAGGTTCGAATTGCAGGATATTGTCCAGCGGTGCGTGTAGCCGCTTGAACAGGCTGGGATCTACATATCGGTTTTTAATCTCGCCGGTGTAGAACCGCCATTTGAGTTTTGATTTTGCAGTCTTTGACATAATCGTTTTGTTTTGGATTGTTGATTTTCAGTTGTTTTGTGCCGTGGCATGTTCCTTTTTGTGCACGAAAAGGAACATGCCATTTCCCACCCGGGGAGCACATCAATCCGCGAAATGACGGTGCAAAGGTACAAACAAAATTTGAATATTACCGCATGTTTTAGGGGAGCATTCTCATAGTTTCTCAAGGTTTCTCAGGATTTCTCACGGATTCTCAAGATTTCTCAAAATCCGTCAGGTACAAGCACAAAAAAACGCACCGTTTGAGGTGCGTTGACTTGCTAAATACCGTTAGGGTTATCGGTTATTTGATATTGAAATGGTGCATAAAGTTTTTGTAGGAATAGCCCGTTACATCTTCTCCTGGCATCCCTAACCGTTGCAGTTCGGCAAACATCAGTTCGGGGCGTACGCCCAAATAAACTTTTTCATCCTTCTTCATCTGCATCAGGTGGCTACAGATCTCCGTCATCGGATAGTTCTGCACAAGGTTGCAGACCTCGCGGTGCACGCGAAGTCGCTCATCATCATCGACGATGGAAGGGAAGATATATTTGAAAAGTGAGATATGCTCTTGTTGTGGTTCTTGGGAAACGTCCTCCGCTTGAATATCCTCGGCGTTGCCAGCCATAAACGACCGCACGATCTCTGCTGCATTGGCGGAAGAGGTGTGGATGGTGATGTCGTTGTTGTTGACGGTATTAACCTTGCCGATATTAAAGATGTTTGTGCTCATAGGGAAGTAAAAAAAAGCACAAGTAGACGTGGGCAATAGACAAAGTCGCCAAACTCGGAGTAATGCCCCGTCTACTCGTGCTGATACACGAATATCGGGACATATTAACTTTTTACTCCTGATTAGTTTGGCGACTTGTCTATAAAGTAATATGTCTTGTCCCCTGTTTAAGGTCAGTGGGTTGACCATATGTTCCAAATTGGAACAACTGATTTCGCCTGCAAAGGTACAAAATTATTTTGACATTTGCAAGAGTTCAGTGATTTTTATGACGGATTTATCGTAAAATTGTTATTGTTTAATGTTTGTACGGTGTCAATATTGAGAGTATTAAATGATATATTCACATTATGCCCTCTTTGTCCGAGCGGTCGATATAACTGCCGTTGGAAGTCGAGGTACTGCCCGCGTATCTGTTCCACATTCATGTTCAGTTTGCGCGTCGCGTCAATGGCTGTGCCGTACTTTAGTTCAAGCAGTTTTGGCAGATTGTCTGTATATAACTCTTTGTAGCCGTTCGCTGTATAGAACTGCATCAGGAAATCGAGGAACACACGTTGCTCGGCTGATTGCTTCTGGTAGTAATCCGCCCGGACTAACTCCACACGTTTGGCTCGCTCCATAGGCGTGGTGGCAAAGGCGAGGTACTCCAATATATCGAACATATCGCATTGCTCTAGGCCTAACAAGCGGCGCACCATTTCCAGTTTCTCCTCAGCAAACCCCTCGCGACCGAGGTGCTCCAATAGCGCCTTGCGTGTATCGGGGTTTTCCCATTGTGCACGCAGGCTTTCCGGGCTATCGAAGAACGACGGAAGCCGTCCGAACAGTCGCACGATGAACTCTTCCATAGAGATCATCTCATCGCCAAACCAGATATAGTCCGTCCACTCGGTCATGAGGCACAGTTCGCGTTGCGGCGAGAGGCGCACCCTGATGGTTTTCTTGGTCTGCTTGCCGTCGCAAGTACAGGGAAGATGCCCGCATACGGGGCAAGATTTGGGTGGTTCTTTCGGCTCGGGTTCGGGGGCGTCGCCACCATCGGGGTCGCCGAGGTGCTTGCCGCACGTACACGGGTAGTTGCCGCAAATCGGGCAGAACGGGTCACCGTCCCACTCCTCGTCCTTGAAGTTCTTGTTTGCACCCACAAAGTCGTAGATGGTAAAGTAATACTTATCATCAAACAACCGCGTGCCGCGACCGATGATCTGCTTAAACTCCACCATATTGTTGATCGGGCGCAAGAGGACAATGTTTCGCACGTTCTTGGCATCAACGCCTGTAGAGAGCTTTTGCGAGGTGGTGAGGATCGTTGGCAATGCCCGCTCGTTGTTCTGGAATAATCGGAGCATCTTGTCGCCCTCCGCACCCTCGTCAGCAGTCACACGCTTGCAGTAGTCGGGGGACGGATTACTCTTGTGCTGATTGATCATGTCGCGTATGATAGCGGCGTGCAACTGCGTAGCGCAGAACACAAGCGTCTTGTCGTTCGGGTTGATCTGTGCAAGCAGTTCCTTGACACGATGCTCGTCACGCTGACGAATATAGATATCGCCATTATAGAAATCACGCTCCGTATATACTTTGTTACGGTCGATCTCGCCCTCGATGTCGTCGTCGGGATTGAACTTGTAGGTGTCGATATTACTCTCCGACAGACACACGCGGAAAGGCGTGAGGTAACCATCTGCAATGCCTTGCTTGAGCGAGTAGGAATACACCGGATCACCGAAATAGCGGTAGGTATTGGCGTTCTCGTTCCGGCGCGGTGTAGCAGTCATACCTAATTGGAAGGCGTAGGTAAAGTAGTCCATCAGTTCGCGCCATTGGCTCTCGTCATTCGCACCGCCACGGTGGCACTCGTCAATGATAATGAAATCGAAGAAATCCGCAGGGTATTGCTTGTAATACGGCTGACCGGATTTGTCTTCGGTCATAAAGGTTTGGAAGATGGTGAAATAGATGTTTCGTGCTGTTGGCACTTTGTTGCGGCTCTTCTTCAGTAACTCCGGCGTGATGCGCACCATAGCATCATCAGGGAACTGCTCAAAGTCGTTGGTGGCTTGGTTGGCGAGGATATTGCGGTCGGCTATAAACAGAATGCGTGGCTTGTTCTCATTGCCGTGCAGGTTCCAGTTGGTTTGGAAGAGTTTCCAACAGATCTGGAATGCAACAAAGGTCTTACCTGTACCGGTTGCCATCGTGAGTAGTATGCGTTGCTGCTTTTGCGCAACGGCATTGAGCACATTGTTAATAGCGTTCTCTTGGTAGTAGCGTGGTACCTTGCCGCCGCCAATATTGTACGGCGTGAGGTTGAACTTGTCGCGCCACTCGTCTTTGACGGGGAAAGTCATTTGCCACAACTCATCGGGCGAGGGGAAGTGATCCACAAACTTCTCGGTGGAAGGGATTATATACTCGCCGTGCACGTCACGCACACCCATATCAATGAAGTATATCTCATCGCCGTTGGTGGAATAGGTGTAGCGTATCTGGAGCATTTCGGCATAGAGTTTGGCTTGCGGCACGCCGATAGACACATCAACCTCGTCGGCTTTGGCTTCGATGACTGCGAGTTTCACGCCATGGTACTCCAGAATATAATCCACCTTTTTCGGGTGCTGGGTCTTGATGCGCTCCACTCGTCCCGGTGCAATCAGGTACGCGCGCTGCTCGTTCAGTATCTCGCTTTCGGGGTACTGATCGTGCTGCTCCCATCCTGCGCTATAAAGGGCAGGGTCAATCTTCTTTCGCCGTGTTGTACTCTCGTCCATTATTCAAAAATTGATTTGAGCAACGCCTGCTTGAGGTCATTGCAGAGGGTTATAGTATTGTCGTAGTTGGATTGAAGTTGCGTAACTTTGTTGGATATTTCATCTAACTTATCGGCTATTTCTATTTGCTCAGAAAGTGATGGAATAGGAATAGTAACCTCCATTAATTTTTTTCTTGATATTCGTAATCTTGTAGAGCCCGTACACAATGATGATATTTTAGTGAAATATTCACGCGTTTGTGTATATAACAAGAAAAATCTTGGATTAATAATCCCTTCGTTTAATTTAATTATTGAGCAATCAACCGCTGTTATACACCGGTTCTTCATTTGTGGTATCAGGCACGCTCTACCTACAGGATCTGGCAATCGCGAAATTAATATATCTCCAGCAAACACTTCTTCGCAATGCAAACGACTAAATGTTTCACTACTAATATAATGGGCTGAATCAGATTTGTCCTTATAAAGGCCTATTCCTATATTACCTGTTTGTATCAATCTTATTCCTGATAATGACTGATCTTTTTTCTCTATCCAATCTCCATCTTTGACAGAGAGGCTTATTTCTCTTAACTTTTTTTCTTTCCATCCTTCTTTGGGTGTAAGCATTTCTTTGAGTGCAGATTGGAAGAGGTCTTTTGCTGCTTGCAGTTGTTGCTCTGCATTGGCTTTGATGGTATCAATCATCGCAAATTCGGCATCCAATAATTCAACAATCCGCTGCTGCTCGGGGAGAGAGGGATAAGCAATTTGTTTCTCTTTTAAGAGTTTGTAATGTCTCGCATATCCTAAGTTCCTAAGTCTTATGCTACATATTTCATAAAACAAGAATTTAGGGTTTATATAATCTATCGGATATAAAATATGTACTCCATCTGCTCCAACAACAAAATCAAAATCTACATATTTTACATTCTTAGTATGGTCACCAAAAATTACTACAGGTCTTTTGTGTTTATACACCAATTCTGCATTGTTAGTATAGCCAGAAACTAAACCACTTTCTTGAGAAACTATAGGAAAGCATCCCTCTGCAAGGTAATCTTTAGACTTAACAGCCTTTTGCTTTGGTACTTTAATTAAACATTTCTCAAAGCTATCGTATTTCCAACCCTCTTTCATAGCATCTTCTCAATTTCAGTGATTAGACGTGCGCTATCAGCGTTTAGATTGGCGAGGGTGTTGAGGATGTCGCGCGGTGTGCGCTCATCGACCACCTCGGGCTTGTTGGGGTTCTTAACCGACAGGTCGCAATCCTTACCCAACCGCGATACATCCAGCAGCCAGGAGTTCTCGCTTTCGGCTTTGGTCTTTTGGAGTTCCAAGAACTCAGCCAAATCGTCCTCGCTGAGCGGATCCGTCTTGCCCAAGTTGCGGTCAAGGTTGAGTTGGTAGTACCAAATCTTTTGGGTCGGTTCGCCTTTGGTGAAGAACAGCACTACGGTCTTTACACCTGCACCCGTGAACACGCCTGACGGCAAATCAAGGATCGTATGCACGTTGCACTCCTCCAACAGCATGCGACGTACCGCTGCTGCGTCACTATTGCTCAAGAACGTATTCTTAATCACTATACCGGCTCGACCGTTCACCTTGAGTATCTTCACAAAGTGCTGCATAAACATGTACGCCGTTTCGCTGGTAGGTATATCAAAGTTCTGCTTTACCTCTGCACGTTCCTTGCCTCCAAAAGGTGGATTAGCGAGGATAACATCCTTGCGGTCTTTCTGCTGGATGTTTGTGAGGTTTTCCGCAAGCGTGTTGCCGTGTATAATGTTCGGGGCGGCAACACCGTGGAAGATCATATTCATGATAGCGATAATATACGGCAGACCTTTCTTCTCCTTGCCATAGAAAGTGGACTGTTGCAGTGTATCACCGTCAGCAACGGATGAGATCTGCTTGTACATATACATGAACGCCTCGCAGAGGAAGCCTGCCGAACCGCACGCAGGATCATAGACTGTCTCGCCGATGCGAGGATTAACAATCTTAACTATTGTGCGGATGAGCGGACGCGGTGTGTAATACTCGCCACCGTTGCGCCCGGCATTACCCATGCGGCGAATTTTGTCCTCATAGAGCACGGTCATCTCGTGGCGGTCGTCTGCCGATTGAAAAGCAAGGCTGTCAATGGTATTGATCATCTCGCGCAGGTTGTAGCCGCTATTGATCTTGTTGCGCAGTTCGCTGAATATCTCGCCTATCTTGTACTCCAAGGTGTTGGCATTGGCAGCTATGTTCTTGTAGTGCTTGAGTGTCGGGAAGAGTTTGTTGTTCACAAAGTCCACCAAATCGTCACCGGTCTTGGCGTTGATAAGATCTAACTCGCCCTTGTCGTTCTTGGGTGCAGCCCACGCCGACCAACGATAATCTCCGACAATCAGACGCTTGTACGTCTTGCCAGTAAGTTGCGCCTGTATCTCGCGTTCTGTTTCGAGGTCGTCAAGGTACTTCAGGAACAACAGCCACGAGGTCTGCTCTATATAGTCCAGTTCATTACTACACCCCGCCTCATTGCGCAGGATGTTGTCTAAGGCATTGAATGTTGCTTCGTATTTCATTGTTTTTCATTATTTTCACAATCAAGCACAGCACAGACAACTTGTCCGTTTTCGAGGTCGCAAATGAGGGTGGCGGGGTGGTCGGCGGAGAGAGGGTTGCCGAGGGAATCGAGGAGGGCGTCAGGCACCAGATAACCACTAATATACGCCTTGGTCGTTGTCACGAGATCGACACTCACCGGCACAAAAGTGCCGTCACCGTTGTCATGAATTGACGCAGCGAGCTGCCACGGGGTGCCCTGAACAGGCACACCGCATATAACAGCTTTGCGCGCACATCCGCACAACACACATACAATAATGATTATCAACCAATAACGCCTCATAATCCCGTGCTCAAAAAAAGGGTCACTTATTTGGAGCAGCTTTTGCAACCACAAAGGTACAAAAAAATTCTGATTTATGCAAGTATTAGGCTCAAAAATTGCATTCACACCAATTTTTTTTATGATTTGACGCTAAAAGATAGCCTCACTTTGTCCATATTTACTGCTCCAATTAACCGACCCCTTATTTGGAGCAGAGTATTTTTTCAAGTCATTTTTGCAGAAAGATTTGCAAATGTGGGATTTTTTTTGTACCTTTGCGCCAAATTTGACGCAAGCAACGAATAGCTTATGAGTAAACTGATAGACATAACGGATTCAGAGCAAGCGGAGTTAGCACTTGAGTTCGCCGAATCAATACATGCCGGATTTCCGTCACCTGCTGCCGACCATGCGGGTGAGCGCATTAACCTTGCGCGTGAGATGACACCACATCCGGAAACGACGTTTTATGCGCACGTGGAAGGTGATTCCATGCGTGACGCAGGTATTCTTGATGGTGATATAGTGGTGGTTGATCGTAGCCTTGACCCCAAGAACGGGGATTTTATCGTTGCCTATATTGACGGCGAATACACCCTTAAAGAGTTCAAACTGGATGAAGGAGGGCAATGCGCATGGCTCATACCGCATAATCCGAAATTTCAGCCAATTCGTGTTGATAAAAACAACGATTTCTCTGTTTGGGGTGTAGTCACGTATGCCATCCATAAAACGCGTCTCTGATGTTCGCCTTAGCCGATTGCAATAATTTCTACGTCTCCTGCGAACGCGTTTTCCGTCCTGATTTGGAGGGAAAACCCGTCGTTGTGCTTTCGGGAAATGACGGTTGTGTGGTCAGCCGGAGCAACGAAGCCAAAGCACTCGGCATCAAGATGGGCGTACCGTTATATCAGATTCAAGGTCTTGTGGACAAAGAAGGCGTCGTTTGCTTCTCATCCAATTTCTCCTTGTACGGTGATCTATCCGACCGGGTCATGTCCATCCTCCGCCAACATACTTCCCGCTTTGAGCAATACTCCATTGATGAGTGCTTTTTCAATATCGATCATGTGCCTGCCAACGAGCAGAAAACCTATTGCGAAAAACTTGTTAAAGACATTCGTCATGGAGTGGGTATCCCAATATCTATCGGAATTGCGTCGTCAAAGACGCTCGCTAAAGTAGCCTCCAAGTACGCAAAGAAATATCCGGGCTATCACGGTGTGTGCGAGATACGCACGGAAGAACAGCGCATCAAGGCGCTTTCAATGTTCGAGATAGGTGATGTATGGGGAATTGGCAGACGAGCCAAAGCCAAACTGCAGGGCGCTGGCATTACCACTGCACTACAGTTCACGGAAAGATCTTCTGCTTTTGCCCGAAAATTGCTCAATAAGCCCGGTATGCTCACGTGGCAGGAACTGCGCGGTCAAGACGTGATAGACATCACAGAGTTACCCATGAAGCAGAGTATAACCACCTCTCGCACGTTTGCGACTGCTATCACCGAACAATCGCTGCTGGAAGAACAGATTGCTAATTTCTGCGCACACTGTGGCCGCCAACTGCGCATGCAGAAGTCCGTCGCACAGCAACTGTACGTATATGCCCACACCTCGGCTTTCCGAACGGACATAGAGCAGCACTACCTCTCCGAATTGGTAACGCTCCCCGTGGCTACTGCAAACAATCAGGAACTGATTTCCTATGCCTTGGCAGCCTTACGGCGTGCATTTCGACCCGGAACACTCTATAAGAAAGCCGGTGTCGTGTTACTCAAAATTATTCCTGAAACGGCCGTTGTTCCCGACCTGTTTGATGTCAAAGACCGCGACAAGGACAAACGCCTTCAGCGCGTCATGGATCATATCGATGACTTTCATGGGAAGCGATCCATCATTCTCGGATCTCAAATGACTTCTACCCAACCGGTATATAAAACCGAGCACAAAAGTCCGCTCTATACCACCGACCTTAGAGACATCATCACCATCCACGCAAAATAAATTCATACCAGCGCAAATGCCCACAAACACAAGCAATACCGCAAAAAGCGGGTGCTCCAATTAAAGGTACTTTTTTTTGGAGCAGGTGAAAAAATCTGTTAAATTAAGAATGAAGAATTAAAAATTAAGGGGTGAGAGGATGAGAGGTGAAAGAGGGAAAGTGGAACAAAAATACACTGATGTGCAATTTTTCTTCACTAATATTTGCAAATGTGGGATTTTTTTTGTATCTTTGTGGCGATTTTTGATCGTTACGTATGAAAAAATCAAAAATTTCAGATAAAAACACACGTAATATCGAAAAAGTAGAAACTAGAGGTCGAACTTTTTACTAATATCCCCAAGAAAAATGTATTTTTTGGGATAATTATCCCCAAGAAAAGTGTAATCGTAGGAGAATAGCAATAGACCACCAATCGGAGGAAGCACATGCCTGGGTAGGGAGGATGTAATACAAGAACGACACCTTTGCGGGTGTCGTTCTGTGTATTGTCTGATTGTATCAGCCAAACTGGGCTGATGCTATGCGTAGTGCGGCTTACTGGAAGGTGGCGCGGTTGTCAACGATGTTGGCGTTCTGCTCCAGGTTGTTGATGAGCTGGTAGGGCAGGGAGTAGCTTGTGCGGGCGTTGAGCGATGCGATCTCGGACTTGTAGTCGATCTCGGCATCCGTACGCTGAACATCAGCAGGCACAAGTACGATCACGCCCTGGTTACCCTTGACAGGCTGCGACAGCTCGCCGGCAGCGGTGGCAAACGCCGTACCGATAGCGGCAGGCTCTACGCCCTCCGATCCGAAACGATAGCTGTCCTCGGTCAGCTCGTCGATATGACGCACCTCGGTGCCCATCTTCTCGGCAACCTCGGCCAGGGTCTTCGCACCGGCGATCTCTTTCTTGATATACTCGGCTTTCTTGCGGTTGGTAGCCTCATAGCGGAGCGTAGCCTGTACGTCCTCGAAGTCGCGGTACTCGCCGTCGTGGCAAGCGGTCAGCACGGCTACGATATACTTGTCACCGCACTCGAATACGTCACTGACTTGACCTTCCTTGGCATTGAAAGCCCAGCGAACGATAGCACGGCTGGACTTGAGGTCAGCCACCTTGTTACCCATCTTCTGCAGGTTGCTGGCGGTCTCGATCTCCATCTGAGCCTCCTGAGCAGCAGCGCGGAAAGCCTCCTCGTTCTGGTTGTTGACAACGAACTGGTTAGCCTGGTTATAGATAGCAGCGTAGGTCTTGCTTGACGGGGTAACCGTTTGCTCAATGATCGCGAGTTTCACCTTCGGCGTAGCCTTGGTCAGACCCATAATCTCAAACGTGCGGTCTTCCATACCCATACTTACAGTAAAGCGGCTGCCAACCTTGCCTGCGAATGCGGGCTCGGCGATGTTCTTCTGCAGGTCGGCTTCGGTGAACCAGCCATACTCCTGATCCTCCTCGCCCTCAGCGGTAGCTATACCCTTGAGCTGAACGGAGTCCGGTGTGCTGTAACCGCACTCGATGATACGTGCCATGCGGAACGTGCGGGTAGCCTCGTCGTAGTTGAGAGCCATGAAGTCGTCTTTCTTTGCGCCCTTGGCAAATGCAAACTCCTTGTATGCCTCGGGAACGCTGTTCTCAGAGTAGTTACGGCCGTCGTACATGATGTCGGAGTTGCTGTTCACAACCAGTGCCACCTCGTCGGTGGTGCGGAACTCCTCCTCGACAGCCTGCATCGCTTTCTCGGCAAGCTCGAAGTCAGCCTCGCTGGGAACGATAGGGAAGGCGATATAGGCGATCTCGCGGTTCGGGGTCTGCTTGTACAGCGGTTTGCGCTCGTCGTAGATCTTGCGGATGTCGCTCGTGCTAACCTTCACCAGTGAGTCGGCTACGGTGTAGTAGGGCTTGATAGCATAATCCACGCTGACCTTCGTCTGCTTGGCTTGTGCGGCGTACTTGGCGTCGAGGTTGTTGGCGGTCAGCAGATTCTGAACCAGTCCGACATACTTCTCTTGCATAGCCGTCAGACGTACGGCGTTCTCCCAGTACATCCAGTAGTTCTTAGCCTGCTTGAGGTTAGCAGCCTGCTCAGCGTTCTCGGCATCGATCTCGATGGATGAGAGGAAGTTAATCAGGATGTTGCGGTCGAACTGACCGTTCTGACCAGCGAACATACGACGCGAGGTAATGAGCTGGTGGGGATGAGCACCGGCGCAGAGCTCGTAGAGCTCGTCAGAGGTGATATCCATACCGATCTTCTCGCCCTGATCTTGCAGCGTGTATTTGGCTACAAGCATCTGCCAAACCTGATTGCGGATCTGCGCATGCATATCCTCATCAAAATCCGAGCGCCCTGACTCGATCTTATAGACCTCGGTCAGTTGTTCTACTGCGCTTTCGTACTCGGTGTAGTGAATCTTCTGTCCTTCGATCTCTCCGATGTACTCGCGGCTCTTGTTGAAGTACGAGCTGCTGGAGTTAAGGACGTCTCCCAAGATAAATGCAAGCATAGCCAGACCCACTATCACCAGCAGGAACACGCCATGGTTGCGAATACGTTGTAATGTTGCCATATTGTTAATTTAGTTTATTTATTTCGCGTGACTGATGCGCACCTATATGCAGGCGCACACAAAGCGGTTGCAAAGGTACGAATTTTTTTTGATATTTGCAAATAAATTTGCCAAAAAACTTTCAATCGCTCAGCGTAGTTGTCAGACAATCGTTGCCGGTTGGAGTTTTTCGCGTATCTTGATGTATATCGTGTTGCCTTTTTCCGCCTGTTCGGTGGTGACGTAGCCCATACCGATGCCAACCTTCGTGGTGGGCAGCATGATACCTGATGTTACGTTACCGATCTTGTTGCCCTCGGCATCGCAGATGTCGTAGCCGTTACGCGGGATAGCGCGTTCCTGACACTCGAAGTGCACAAGTTTGCGCTTCACGCCTTCGGCTTTCTGCTTGAGCAGGAACTCCTTGTCAATGAAATCTTTGGCGTTGAGCTTCGTGATCCAGCCGAGGCCAGCCTCCAGCGGCGAGGTCGTATCATCGATGTCGTGGCCGTAGAGGCAGTACCACTTCTCCAGACGCAGCGAGTCGCGTGCGCCGAGACCGATAGGCGCTACGCCAAACGGCTTGCCTACCTCAAAGATCGCGTCCCAGATCTGCTTGGCGTACTCCTTGGGGAAGTACAACTCAAATCCGCCAGCGCCGGTGTAGCCCGTATTGCTGAGAATGACACCCTGAACGCCCGCAAACGACCATTCGCGGAAGGCGTAGTAGGGGATAGCACTCAGGTCAGCGTCGGTGAGCAGTTGCAGCATCTCGGTGGCTTTGGGACCTTGCACAGCAAGTTGCGCGTACTTGTCCGAAGCATTCTCCAGATTGACGCCGAAGGTGTTGTGCTCGTTGACCCAAGCCCAGTCTTTGTCGATATTGCCGGCATTGACTACCATCAGGTACTTCGTGGTCGAATATTTGTAGATGATCAGGTCATCCACGATGCCGCCTTTGCCGTTCGGCATGCAGGTGTACTGCGCCTTGCCGGCATCGAGCTTGCTCACATCGTTGGTGGTGATGTACTGCAGGAAATCCAGCGCACGCTCGCCTTTCACCCAGAACTCGCCCATGTGGCTCACGTCAAACACACCCACGCCGTTGCGGACGATCAGGTGCTCCTGGTTGATGCCCGTCGGGTACTGAATAGGCATATTAAATCCGGCAAACTCTGCCATCTTTGCTCCGAGTGCAATATGCACGTCGGTATAAGGAGTGTTCTTCATATTTGTGATTTATGATTTGTGATTTATGATTTATGATTTATGATTTCAAATTTATGATTTAACGCGCAGCGACCATCTTAACAATCTCGAGAATAACGTCCCGTGCGGCTTCGAGAGATTTGATCGGCAGGTACTCGTAGCGGCTGTGGAAGTTCTCGCCTCCGGCGAAGATGTTCGGGCAGGGCAGTCCCTCGAACGAGAGCCGTGCGCCGTCTGTGCCGCCGCGGATTGGTTTGACAACAGGTGTCACACCCACTGCCTCCATCGCCTGCTTGGCGAGGTCTATGATGTGCATCACGGGCTCAATCTTCTCGCGCATGTTATAATACTGATCGCGCATCTCGATCTCCGCCGTGCCCTCACCGTACTCGCGGTTGACCTTACGCACAAGGTGCTCGAGTTCGCGTTTGCGGCTCTCGAAACGTGCGCGGTCATGATCGCGGATGATGTAACTCAGCGTCGTCTCCTCCACCGTGCCGTTCATGCCGATCAAGTGATAGAAGCCTTCGTACCCTTGCGTATGTTCGGGTGTCTCCCAACGTGGCAGCATAACCGCCAGCTGATAGGCTATACGCATGGAGTTCTGCATCTTATGGTACGCGCTGCCCGGGTGCACATTCACGCCGTGCACGTGGATCTTGCAGTACGCGGCGTTGAAGTTCTCAAACTCCAACTCGCCTATTGCTCCGCCGTCCATCGTGTAGGCGAAGTCGCAACCGAAGGCTGACACGTCAAAGTGATCAGCACCTTGACCTATCTCCTCGTCGGGCGTGAAGCCTATACGCACCTTGCCGTGTTTGATCTCGGGGTGCTGAATCAGGTACTCCATCGCCGTGACGATCTCCGCTATACCGGCTTTGTCGTCCGCACCAAGCAGGGTCGTCTGGTCGGTGACAATCACGTCTTGACCATGATAGCGTTCCTCAATGAACTCGCGCTCTTCGCCTTTGACAATGCTGGCCTTCACATGCTTTCCGCTTACGTCGGGCGAGGTATCCATGTGGGCGATGAAGCCGATGGTTGGCTGTTGGCCATTGGCTGTTAGCTCTTGGCTGTTAGCGGGCAGTGTAGCCATGATGTAGCCGTTCTGGTCGAGGCTGACGTCTTGCATGCCTATCTCGCGCAGCTCGTCGGCGAGGTAACGCGCAAACTCCATCTGCCCGGGGGTAGAGGGAGTGAGGTTGGTGTTCTCGTCACTCGTGGTGCAGAACGACACGTATTTCAGGAAACGATCAACGATATTCATGTCTCTGATTATTTGCCTGCGAATGAGCTCAGCAGCGTGCTTAATGTACCTGCGTATTGTGCGGCGGTGTTGGCGTAACCGGCAGCGGTGCTCGCTGTGCTTTGTGTTGTGGACTTTGCCTGTTGAACGGTCTCGCTACCCTTAACCATATCCACAAGACTGCTGGTAACCGATTCCACATTGTTCTGCGAAACCAAACCGAGTGAGCCGGTAATCAATCCTTTGCCGAAATCCTTGAGGTACTCTTTGTCCTTGTAGTTGCTCTTCAGCCCCTCGCAATTGGCAACAAGCGAAGCGGTGTTCAGGATGTTCTGCATGTTCTGGTAGTCGAACTTCCCGTCGGCTTTGTACTGGGTGTACAGATTCAGCAGGGCGTTACCTGCACCTTGTCCGGACGATGCGGCAGTCTGGGCGGAGGTGACGGTTGCTGCTTGTGAACCGGCAGCGGTGCTGCTTTTGGTTATGCCGCAACTGCTCATCAGCATTGTGGCTGCTACTGCGATAATAATAACTTTTTTCATAATACTATATTCATTTTGTTTTGTTCGTTGTTGATGAACGCGAGGATGTTGTCCGCCACATTCTCGCACATCGCGATGCGTCCTTCCCATGTGCCGGTGCCTGTATGCGGTGATAGCACGACGTTTGGCAATGTCAGCAGCTCGGGTGAGATCTGCGGCTCGTGTTCATAGACATCCATCGCCGCACCGGCAATGATTCCGCTCTTGAGGGCTTCGACGAGTGCGAGTTCATCCACGTGCGCGCCGCGCGCGGTATTGATGAGGTACGCGCTGCGCTTCATCATGCCGAGTTCCTGCTTGCCGATGAGGTGTCGCACCTCGGGCGTGTAGGGCAGGTTGAGCGAAACGTAATCGCTGTCTTGCAGCAGTGTCCCGAAATCTACGTACCGCGCACCGTACAGTGCTTCTGTCTCTTCCGGCAGTCGGTGGCGGTTGTGGTAGATGATCTGCATGCCGCCGGCAACGGCTCGTCGCGCCAAGGCTTGACCGATACGTCCCATGCCGATGATACCGAGCGTCTTGCCGTAGAGCGAGTGGCTGAGGTTGTTCATCACCGCCATCGGCTGGCATGTACCATCGCGTAGCGCGCGGTCGAACTCGCTCACGCGCCGCGCTACGTCAATCATCAGTGCGAACGCCAGTTCGGCTGTAGGCTCGATCACCGGCTGCGGGGTGTTCGTCACGCGGATGCCGCGCGCACGGCAGGCCTCAAGGTCGATGTTGTTGTAGCCCGCGCCGAAGTTCGCTATGAGCCTGAGGTTGGGTGCCGAAGCTATCATCGCCGCTGTCACAGGTTTGTCGAAGGTGCTGACGAGTATATCCGCCTCGCTCAGAGGCGCATATAATGTGTGCGCGCTCAGGCGCGTCAGTCCCTGCTGTGGCAAATCGGTGGTGAAAGCGATGCGCATAACTTACTCTGTGGCTGTGGTGTCGATCGGAAGAGCCGTGCTTTCAACAGGCATGAGCAGACTGTCCACGGGGTAGGCGAGACTGTCGAGCATCAGCGAGTCGGTAGCCAGTGTGTCGGGCGGCAGCGGCTCGTACTTGCGCAACATAGCTATCGTACCGTCGGACGAAGCCACCACGACTGCGGTGTCGCCGAGCGGGCAAGGTGTAGTCAGCAGACTGTTGCCCAGCTTGTGCTGCCACTTCGGCTCGCCGGTGAGCGCATCGATGGCGATGACCAGACCGTTCTTCGTCGTTACGAACAGCGTGCTGCCATCGACGATCAGCTGCGTGGCTGCGCAGTCGTAGCCGTAACCGGCGTCGGTAGCCCAGAGCAGCGTGTCCGCTTTGAGGTTGATGGCGATGATCGTGTCCTGTGTGGTCTTGGCGTAGAGGATGCTGTCTTGCATACCGAGCGACTCGCTTACTTTCCAGCGGTCGGTGCGCAGACTCACGGTGCCCGAGTCGGTGTTCAGAGCTGTCAGGTAACCGTCCGGCGCAACGAAATACACGCGGCGGTCATCGGCGCATGGCGTAACCATTGCCGGTGACTGACGGTAATCCGTCGAGTCGTTGCTCCAGCGCCAGAGCAGTTTGCCTTTGCGTTTGTCAAAGGCGTAGAAGTTGCCGTCGTACGCGCCTACGAAGAGTTTGTTCTTGTATATCACAGGCTTGGCGATGCAGTAGTTGCCGAAGCCTCTATATGTCCATACAGGCTGCCCTGTCATGAGTTTCAGGGCGTAGAGGCAGCTGTCCGAGCTGCCTACATAGACGTTCTGTCCGTCTATCGTCACCGATCCGGTGACCGGCTTGCCGAGTTTCTGCCGCCACAGCGGTTTGCCTGTTTCTACTGACAGGCAGTATATCGTTCCGTTGGCGCTGGCGAAGACTACTCGGCCGTCTTTCATATCCGACGAACCGACGATACGGCCGGTCGTCTTGTAGCGCCAGAGGATCTTTCCGTTCGTCATGTCGAAGGCGTAGAACGTGCCGTTGTCGTCACCGACATAGATGCGCCCGTAGCGTTCGGTCGGCGTAGCGTAGAACCCTGCGGGCAGTTGGCGTGTCCACTCGCGTACCACGAGCGAGTCGCTGTCGTTGACGGCGTACGAGGGCAACAGGGTGGAGTCGGGTGCAGGGAACTCGCGGAGCTTGAGCGGCAGCGTGACTTTCGGTCGTACGGATCCTGTCCAGTTCGTCTCGGGAGCGTTCACTCCGGGGATCACGCGCTCGCTGAACTTGATCTCATCATCGTCAATCTCCACGATGGTGTAGCCCACGTTCCCCTCCTCGTCCGGCAGTGTCGAACGGCAGATGACGTTATCTATACCGTCAATCACAAGGTGTTCGCTTGCGTGGTGATGACCGCTGATGATCACCTGCGTGTTGTACTGGCGGAGGATGTTCGTCAGGTCGTACCAGTTGTCGGTCTCTTCCTTACGCGGCGAGAGGTGCGTCATGACCAGCGTCGGTTGTGTGCCGAGCGAGTCGAGCCACTGACGCAGCCAGAGTGTGTCTTTCGGAGCGAAGTGTCCGTCACCCGGGCGCATGATCGGGGCATTGTTCAGACCGAGCAGCAACAGACCGTCACGGTTTTGCATGAACCGCACGCTGTCGAACACCGCTTTTATATCCTGCAGCGCCGAGGGGCTGTACCGCGTGTCGTGGTTACCCGAGGTGACATAGAAAGGCAGCTCGGTGGCTTCCAGCAGTCGGCGTACGTGCACCAAGGCGAGCGAGTCGCCCTTCTCCGTCAGGTCGCCGGCATGCAGAATAAAGTCCACTTGCTGACTTTTCAGATCTTCGGTGCACAATGCCATGGCTTGCAGTGCTTCGCCCGGTACTTCGCGCGGAACGAGCAGCACGGTATCGCGCAGCGTCAAGCTGTCCACGGTCTGGATGGTGTCATAGACTATCTCCGGCGCCTCAACGTGGGTGTCGGTCAGCACAGCGAAACGCGTCGCTGCCGACATACTCAGAGATAACAAACAGGTTAAAACAAGGTAAAAATGTTTCATTCTAATAGCATATCAAATTGTTTCTTGAACTCGCTCAAGTACGGGTTTTGTTCGAGTAGCACGCGGTACTTCTCATCGGATGTGTACGCGCGTCGTGATGCCTGATTCTCTGCTACAACTGTTTGCAGCAGCAGCCGGTCGTTCTGCAGGGCGTCGCGCAGGATCGTCAGGATCTGCCGGCTGAACTTCTTGAATTCCTCTTCCTGCCAGGGGTTGACGAATGTCACTTGGGCTGTGTGGTCGTCGATAAGTTGTGGTCGATGGGCATCGAGCATCGCCACAAGGCGCTGTTCACGTTTGAACGTCGCTTTCAGACCAACCCACGCGCCGCTAAGTTGGTCTGCTGTAAAAGGGTTGTTACGCTGCGGCTGGCTGCTAATGGCCGTTGGCTGTTGGCTATTGGCTATTGGCTGTTGGCTATTAGCCATTGGCTGTTGACTGCCAAAGCTCGGAATCGTCGGCAAGTTCGGCATGCTTGGCATCTGCGGCATCTGCGCTGCGCTGTTAGTGCGCTGCGCTGTTGGCGACTGCGTGTTGGGCTGCGGAGCAGGTTGTGCCGCGGGTTTGGTCTGCGGAGCAGGCTGGGGTGCAGCACTTGGCGCAGCTATCGGCTGAGCGCTGCCTGCTGATAGCTGCCTGCTGCCTGCTGCTATCTGCGATAGCCTGATCAGCATCAGCTCCACGGTCAGGCGTTTGTTCTTCGAGGTGCGGTAGGCTGTCTCGGCATCAACGATGATGTCCAGTGCCTTGAAGATCCATACAGCCGGTGTGGTGGCTGCCTGCAGCTTATAATGCTGACGGATAGCGTCGCTGGTCTCGATGAGCTGGATCGTTGCCGCGTCGTGCGAGACGAGCACGTCTCTCAGGTGCTTGGCTAATCCGCTGACGAAGTTCCCGGCATCGAAGCCTTTGCTGAGTACCTCGTTGAGTAGGAGCAATGCGCCTTTCACGTCGCCTTGGAGTGACATGTCTGTGAGGCGGAAGTAATACTCGGTGTCGAGTACGTTCAGCACCTCGATAGCTCGTTCGTAGGTGATCGTCTCGCCGCAGAACGCTACGAGCTGGTCGAAGATACTCAGTGCATCACGCATGCCGCCGTCGGCTTTCTGCGCCACGACGTTCAGGGCGTCTTCCGTAGCAGAGATTCCCTCTTGCTGCGCTACGTATTGCAGGTGATGAATGATATCCGCCACTGTGATGCGCTGGAAGTCATAGACCTGGCAGCGGCTGAGGATCGTGGGCAGCACCTTGTGCTTCTCCGTCGTCGCAAGGATGAAGATTGCGTACGAAGGCGGCTCTTCAAGGGTCTTGAGCAGGGCATTGAACGCACCGGCAGAGAGCATATGCACCTCGTCGATGATATACACGCTGTACTTGCCTATCTGCGGCGGGATACGCACCTGGTCGATCAGGTTACGGATATCCTCCACCGAGTTGTTCGACGCGGCGTCGAGCTCGTGGATGTTGAACGACCGCTGCTCGTTGAAGGCAGTACACGACTCGCACTGGTTGCAAGCGTCGTGCGTCTGAGTCGGATTGAGACAGTTGATGGTTTTGGCGAAGATGCGCGCACAGGTCGTCTTACCTACACCGCGGGGACCGCAGAACAGGTACGCGTGCGCTAATTTCCCTTGGCGTATAGAGTTACGCAAGGTCTCCGTCAGCGCGTGCTGGCCTACTACGCTCTCGAAAGTGCTCGGTCTGTACTTCCGTGCGGAAACGATATATCTGTTGTTTTCCATATTTTCTGTTTGGTCTTGCCCGCGCGTTTATGTCCGCGCGCAATACAACGACCTGCAAAGGTACAAAAAAAATATGAAATATGCAAATTTTTGCGGGATTATTTAAAAAAAATATGAAATCTCTTGCAAATGTCAAATAATTTTACTACCTTTGTACCCGAATAATGCGGTTTGACGAATTGTTAACCCTAAATACTAACTCTAAAAATTCAACTGTATGAAAAAACTGAACATCGTCGCTACCATCAAGGATGGTATCGCAATCGGAATGATTAATTTCCTGAGTCTGGTGTTAACCGCTGTCCTTTACGTTGTAACGATTTGGATCCCGTATCTGAACGTAGGCACGACGATCGCTATGGCATCGCTGCCGGCTGAACTGGCTAAGGGTAACGTTGTCAACCCGTTGTTCATCTTCGACGGCAAGTACCGCAAGAACATGGGCGAGTTCTTCATCCTGATGGCTCTGATGGGCGGCGCTATCGGTGTAGGCTTCTTCTTCGGTATTATCCCGGGTATCGTGCTGAGCATCGCTTGGTCGTTTGCAGCTGTGCTGTTTGTTGATAAGAACCGTAACGCACTCGAGGCGCTGCGCGAGTCAAACGAACTCACCTACGGCAACAAATGGCGCATCTTCGGCGCTGAGTTCCTCGTTGTTCTGGCTATGGAGATCGTTATGGCTATCCTCGGCGCTATCTTCGGCATCGGTGATGTATCGTTCTTGAAGGCTATCGGCACGATCATCAATATCGCTATCGCTCTGTGCATCGTGCCTATCGCCTATGGCGTTGAGGCTTCGATCTACAAACAGCTCACCAGCGGTGAGGTTATCGAGGACGCTCCGATGCCTAACATCCCGGGCGTAACTCCCAAGGCTGAACCTGCTCCCGCTCCCGAAGCCCCGAAGGCTGAAGAGCCCAAAGCAGAAGAGCCCGCAGCTGAGGCTCCCAAAGCTCCCAAGGCTCCCAAAGCCCCGAAGGCTGAGTAATCCGGTGGGATTATAGAATGACTCAGGCGATGTGTCGATGACGCATCGCCTGAGTTTGTTTGTGGGGAAGGTGATTGTTTGGCACGGTTTTTGTTGGTTGTAATATATCTTAATCAGCCAAACTTGGCTGATACTCTTGCTGTTATCTTGGCGCGATATTAGCACGATCTCCCAGAAATCAGGCGGTAACTACACAGTAATCACACGGTAATCACCCGGTTCTGTGTTGGATCATGCTTGTTAAAAAACCGGTGCTTGATTGGTAGAATGT
>Ga0310786_10003622_pt1 | contig 22309 bp, 20 predicted proteins | sample AusTroGonzalo_MG_FD_203881 | JGI IMG/M metagenome (GOLD analysis project Ga0310786, IMG submission 203881) | Bovine rumen microbial communities from tropical cattle in Woodstock, Queensland, Australia - Gonzalo_03 (v2) (version 2) | ecosystem: Host-associated > Mammals > Digestive system >...
ACAGCTTCACAGTTATTGAACCTAAGTAAAATCATTCTTTATACTCCATTTCTTTTCCCCGCCGCTTTTTATAACGGCGGGGTTTCTATGTAAAGGGCTTTATGAGCAGATTAGAAGACAACCTTCGTAACAATGCGGACAGCGGCGTGATCCCGATGCATATGCCGGGACATAAGCGTAATACGGACTTCGTGCCTTCATATCTTCGTGAGGACATCACCGAGATAGACGGGTTCGATAATCTGCATGCGCCCACCGGTGTGCTGAAGGACATCGAGACTGATGCAGCCTCCATCTGGAGCGCGTCTTCTGCTGTTATGTCCGTTAATGGAGCGACTGCTCTGTTACTGTCTGCTCTTATGGCGGCAAGCTCACGCGGTAAGATCCTGATCGCCTCTAATTGCCACGTAGCGGTATGGCATTCGCTGGAACTTATCGATGCTCCGTTCGCTGTTATCAATCCTTCGACATCTCCCGAGCTGCCGTTCTGTCTTGATATAAGTCCTGACATGATCGCTATGAAGCTCGATGATGATCCTGAGATTAAGACTGTTGTGATTACCACTCCGACATATGAAGGTGTTGTTAGTGATGTCGATGCTATTGTGAGTATTGCTCACTCTCGTGATGTAGCGGTTATAGTAGATGAGGCGCACGGCGCACACCTGGGTCTCGACCCGTACTTCCCTGCTACTTCTAAGGCAGATGTCGTTGTTAAGAGTATCCACAAGACACTTCATGCGCCGACGCAGACAGCTCTGCTGCTTACTTACGGTGATCTTATCGGCGATGATCTTATCCGCCATTATATGGATGTGTTCGAGTCTTCGAGTCCGTCGTATATCCTGATGGAAGGAATCGCACGAGTTATTTCTGATCTGAAGGCTGACGCTTCTATTGTTTCCGGTTGGGTGTCCGCATTGAAGAAGTGCCGCGAGACTCTCAGTGGTTTACAGCATCTGAAGCTGTTCTCCTTCCCCGGAGCCGATCCGTCGAAGCTTGTTATCCTCACCGAAGGCGTGATGAACGGCAAGGAGCTTGCCGATGTACTGCGCACTAAGAAGATAGAAGTAGAAGCCTCATTCGAGACGCATGTTATAGCCATGACCGGTATAGGTGATGTTGATGCGGGGCTGGAGCTTTTCGCGCAGGCGCTGCTTGATGTTGATGCGGAACTCACGGGTGCCGTGTCTGCGGTTTGCCGCTGTGCCCTGCCCTCGAGCCAGCTTGTTCTCGATATGCCGATGAGGAAAGCTGTGCAGTCACCTTCCGAGCTTGTGAAGGCGTCAGAGAGTGTGGGCAGAACGTCGGCTTCTTACTGCTTCAAGTACCCGCCCGGAATACCGCTGCTCGTGCCCGGACAGCAGATTACGGCGGACCGTCTGGAGCTGCTCGGAGTGGATGCTGTGAAAGTCGTGTGCAGTTGACACGGCTCGGCTTTCTAAAGTAAAATAGCGGAAGTAAATTAAAGGGGGAGTTTGACTATGTCAAGAATTATCACTGTCAACACCCGCGATCTTGGTAAGTCCGTTAAGGAAGGCGGCTGCGGCGAGTGCCAGACATCCTGCCAGTCAGCATGCAAGACATCCTGCGGTGTTGCTAACCAGGCTTGCGAGAAGAAGTCCTGATTATAGGATTTCCGTTAACTAATCAGAACAAAGGGGTCTCGTAATGTGAATTATGAGACCTTTTTAATCGGGTTTTATGTGCGTGGCGGCGGCCTTCTGTACTTTTTTCTGAAATTTCAAAAATAGTACATAGATTTGGCCCTCAAAACACGATCTTGACCCGTTTTTAGGAAGAATCGTCGGCTTTGGAGCACGGATTTTGTACTTTTTCCGATTATTTGAAAATTAGTACGCAAATTAAGGCTGAAAAGTGTACTTTTTTCTGAAAAATGGATAATAGTACAAACTGAGCAAGCTTTAAGCCACAAGAAGCCAAACAAACCACCCCCAATAGGAGCATCAATTGATTCACTGTTATAAATTTGACGACAAGAACATAGTACTCGACGTATTCTCGGGCTCGATCCACATGGTGGACGAGGTCGCATACGAGATCATTCAGATGTATGAGAACAGCAGCCGCGATGAGATCGTCGCTGCGATAACCGCCAAGTTCGATGTTACTGAGGCCGATGTTGATGAGTGCATCGCTGACATCGAGGCGCTTAAGGCGGACGGCAAGCTGTTCGCACCTGATAAGTACGGCGATATCGCCTACGACCTTAAGAAGCGTAAGTGGACTCTGAAGGCGCTGTGTCTTCACGTAGCACATACATGTAATCTTAACTGCTCGTACTGCTTCGCGGCCCAGGGCAACTTCCACGGTGAGCGCGGACTCATGAGCTTCGAGACAGGTAAGCGTGCGATCGACTTCCTGATCGAGAATTCCGGATATCACAAGAATCTCGATATCGACTTCTTCGGCGGTGAACCGCTCATGAACTGGGAGGTCGTTAAGCAGCTCGTAGAGTACGGCCGCTCTGTCGAGAAGGATGCAGGAAAGAATATAAGATTCACTCTAACGACTAACGGAGTAAACATTACTGACGATGTTATCGACTTCTGTAACAAGGAGATGCATAACGTCGTATTGAGTCTCGACGGACGTAAGGAGACTAATGACAGATTCCGCGTGGATTATAAGGGTAACGGTTCTTATGATGTTATCGTGCCTAAGTTCAAGAAGTTCGTAGAGGCCAGAGGAGATAAGAGCTACTACATGAGAGGCACTTATACTCACTTCAATACTGACTTCGTTGAAGATATCAAGCATATGGCAGACCTCGGATTCAAGGAGCTGTCGATGGAGCCTGTAGTTACTTCTCCCGACTCCCCTTCCTGCCTCACTGAAGAGGACCTGCCGATCCTGATGGAGCAGTATGAGGAGCTCGCACGCGAGATGATCAAGCGTAATTCAGAGGGTAACGGCTTTACCTTCTACCACTATATGCTCGACCTTACATGCGGTCCTTGCATCTATAAGAGAATCTCCGGATGCGGTGCAGGAACTGAGTATGTTGCTGTTACTCCCTGGGGTGACCTTTATCCGTGCCACCAGTTCGTAGGTGACGAGAAGATGAAGCTCGGCGATATCTATAACGGATTCGATGATCACGGCAAGGACTTAAGCTACGAGTTCGCTCAGGTCAACTGCTATACGAGAGAAGGATGTAAGGACTGCTGGGCTAAGCTTTACTGCTCAGGCGGCTGTGCTGCCAATGCTTATCACGCAGGCGGCGATATCAAGGAGATCTACGAGTACGGCTGTAAGCTCTTCCGTAAGAGGATCGAGTGCGCACTTGCCGTAAGACTTTCCAACTTAAGCGAAGAGGATATCTATGTACCTGACTCTGACGCTGAATCCGTCGATTGATCATTACGCATCAGTAAAGGTACTGAACTGCGGGTCTTCCGAGGCGCCGTCAGTGAACCGCTGCTTCGGCGAGAGTTTCGAGGGCGGCGGTAAGGGTATCAATGTGGCAAAGGTTCTTCACCGTCTGTCCGCGCCTGTTACTTCTACCGGATTCATCGCAGGATTCACCGGACACGAGGTAGTACGTACTGTAGAGGAAGAAGGTATTACTTCTGCATTCATCGAAGTTCCGGGTAATACACGAATCAATCTCAAGCTGCGAGACGAATCCGGCATCGAGACAGAGATCAACGGTGCAGGTCCTGAGATCGCACCCGGCGATATCACACGTCTTATCGAGTTCATCCGTGTTGCTGACTTCGATACATTGTTTATATCGGGGTCTATCCCCGCTTCATGTCCTTCCGACACATATGCTCTTATCCTTAAGGCGGTGTTCGAGAAGGATCCTTCTATAAGAGTTATCGTAGACTGCGAGGGCGAAGTGCTGCGTAAGTGTCTGCCGTTCAGCCCTTTCGTAGTGAAGCCTAATGCGCATGAGCTCGCGCAGCTTACGGGCATGGATATCACAATAAACTCCACTCTGCCCGAGATCAGAAGTGCCGCTTCTAAGCTGATCGAGTTGGGCGCGCACAATGTGCTCGTATCTCTCGGAAGCAACGGCGCGTGCCTGCTTACAGAGGACGGAGTTTTCCTTGAGTCTTCAGGAATCGAGGCTGATGTCGTTAGCACTATCGGAGCTGGCGACACAATGATCGCTTCATTTACTTATATGTTCGATAAGACGCACGATTACAGAAAGGCACTCGATTTCTCGAATGCCTGTGCCGTGTGTGCTGTTCGTGTGCAGGGACTTCCCTCTGCCTCTGATCTTACTAATACTATTACAGAATTCGCATGATCCAGCAGCCGTTCATCTGCGGCGCCAGAGTATCGAAGGTCCAGGTCTGAGCTGTTCTGCTCGGGCTTCCGGGATCTCTTATCTCATATCCCTCATCTGAATAACTTACGATAACTATGTACTGAGCCGTGTCGGTGAAGTCGCCCGGGCCCATGAGGCAGACGACGAGGTTGCCGACATCGAGGTTACGCTCGATTCTGTCCTGGTCAGCCGTTATGGGCGTGACGTCGATTCCGAGGCCGATGGCACCGTCGCTCATGAGAGACCAGTTAGTGCCGCCATCCATCGTATAGTTGTTATTCTCTGCGAATGCCGCCATCCATGCGGGGTTCATGTCACCGTTGCCTGTGAGGTATGACGCTACCATAGACAGTGCGGTAGGGCCGCTGCCGGTAATTGCCATAACATTATCGGCATAGGTCTTATAACCCCACCTGACGTCGAACTGATAGTACTCGGGAACTCTTAAGGGGGTGAAGTCGGACATGTCGATGCTGCCCGGATAATCGGGGCCGTCCTGCGTGCCCGCGAGTTCGGGGTAATGAAGGACGAAGTCGAGCGCGTCGTGATTGGACATGAGGATGTTAGTGATCTCTATAGGATACGAATAAGGATCGATACCGTGATCAGCCGCATAGGCATTGATAACGGCCTGACAGTCAGCTGCATTGTTAAGAGGATAGGATGAATAATCGTCCTGCGCAGCAGCGGGTGCTGTCTCCACGGAAGACTCCATCGGTGTGAGCATGACCGTACCTGACGGAATAGCCGTCTCGAGTACGGGTGCATTGCCCTCTTCCCTGTTACGGAAGATAAGGAGGACAGATACTGTCGCGACGATGAGAACCAGCGCCGTTATGCCCGCTATGATTACTTTGATCCTGCCTTGACCCATACGACAATTATACATAAAAAAGCTCCGGGCATTAACCCGGAGCTCTTATTAAGTCTGATTAGTATCAGTACTGGTTATTAGGAAACTGTAGCCTCAACGTTGAAGAATACAGATGTGCCGTTTGCATCAGATGCACCAACGAACCAGTAAGAACCTGCATCAAGACCACCGTTCTCTACATACTGGAACTCATAGAAGTAACCATTTGTGTACTCAGAAGGTGTGATTGTTGCAGAGTAGATGAACTCAGCATCGTCCATATCGCCGGATGCTGCGTAGTATACCTCATAGTATACAGGGTAGAAAGCGAGGTTAGCTGTATCCTCAACCTCACATGTGTACTCGATTACAGACTCGGATGTGTCATACTCACCCTCACCCATAGCGTAACCTGTACCATCAGAGTAGGAATACCAGTAATCGTTGATACCGTTAGCCCAGATCTCTTCCATGTCTCCGTCGCCTGTAGGAATTACAACAGAGCTGCCGCCTTCCTCAACAGTACATGTCTCATCAGCGAGAACGTTACCAGCGAGATCATAGATTACGCATCTGTACTGACCAGCTACGAGGTTGCCCTCTGCGTTTGTAAGAGCAGCTGCATCGTAGTAAGGACCATAGTAAGCCTCGATATAAGTACCCTGGTCTGTGCATACATCAGATGTGAATACGAGAGCGCCATCACGATAGTACTCGTATGTGAACTCGAAAGGAACACTGTAACCCTCATCAGTTGTGATGATGTCGAGCTCGATCTGGCTGTAATCTGTGTAAACGCCGTTATTGGAGTAGTACCAAGTTGTGGAATCTACATACTCAATAAGGGGAGCTGTGAATGTGAAATCAAAAGCATCAAGATAGAACTGATAGAGCTCCTGAACGTTCTCAGCACCGCTGTCGTCTACGAGCCACTCGTCGTCCTCGAGAGAGAACTCGATTGTCTGGTTGAACTCTGTCTTGTCAGCATCACCGATTGCATCGATGAATGCATCGAGGTCACCGCCGTTCTCAGAAACTTCGTCGTAAGCTGCCTGATAGTCAGCGATAGAGAATGTGATGTCTACGCTAGCCTCGCCGTTCTTCTTAGAAGACTCAACGGACTCCTCATCAATCTCGTAAGCAAGTGTGCCTGCGATAGCATCGCAGATAGCTGCGTAGTCATCGCCGTAACCCTCTGTCTCAACAAAGAGCTCGATGCTCTCCTGGAGATCATCATCAGGATCAACCAAGAGGGAAACGATGTCTGCGGGCTTAATCTTAACAACTGCCTCAGCATAGTCTTCAGCTACTGCAAGAACTGCATCATCGTCCTTGTCGAACATAGCGCATCCGGAAAGGGAAGCGATCATTGCAACAGAAACTGCTGATGCTGTCAACTTCTTAAAATCGACTTTCATAATATATCCTCCATTCGATTTTGCGCTTAAAGCGCTGTGACTATTATAAAACAAAGTTTACTTAATGTCTAATTGTTAGTAACAGTTTGTTCATACAAAAATGGGCTCCGGAATGGCCCGAAACCCATCATGTTGATCAAATATTATTTGATAATCAGGTTACTTCAACAGTACAAGTAGATTCTGCAAGCGCGTTGCCCTCGAGGTCATAAATGATACATGTATACTCACCGGGGATGAGGTAACCATCTTCTGTTACCTGAGCAGCAGGATCATAATTACGTCCATAGTATGCCTCGATCCAGTAACCCTGGTCCGTACATACATCAGATGTGAATACGAGCTCACCGTCAATGTAGTACTCATATACAAATGTCCAGATTACATCCTGTCCCTCAGTTGTAGGAAGGATGTCGAGCTCGATCGTTGTCTCGTTTGTATAGACATCATCATTAGAGAAGTACCACTGGATCTCATTGATCATGCTTCCGTCAGCGCTGCCGATTTCCGTTGTCTGAACAGTACAAGTCTCGTCGGCAAGAACGTTGCCTGCCAGATCATACATTACGCATCTGTACTCACCGTCGATGAGGTTACCCATCTCATTCGTCTGAGCAGACCTGTCATAGAAAGGACCATAGTAAGCCTCGATCCAGTGTCCCTCGTCTTCGCATATATCGGATGTGAATACGAGTTCGCCGTTGATGTAGTACTCGTATGTGAACTCGAAAGGAATATCAGAACCAGCATCATTTGTGATGAGGTCGAGCTCGATCTGATTGTAGTTGGTGTATACGCCGTTATCGGAGAAATACCACTCTACATCTTCGATGTAGTCAGTGAGCGGAGGTATGAATACGTAGTTAAGAGCCGCAGAATAATAGTCATATACCATATACAGGCTCTTAAGGTTGTTGTCGAGCACCTTCCATTCCCCGTCCTCTAATACGAAGTTGATCGTCTGGGCAATCTCCATTGTAGCTGCGTCGTTAGAAGAGAGCGCATCGATGAACTCTTCGAAATCTCCGCCGTCTTCGCTTACTGCCTCATATACCGCATCATAGTCAACGAGTGTCCATGTGATATCAACGGAACCTTCCTGGTTCTTCCTGGAAGACTCTACAGTATCCTCGTTAATCTCATAGGAGATCGTTCCAGCGATAGCGGAAACAACGTCGGAGTATCCGTCGGGTGTCTCTACCTCAGAACCGGATGTATATATCTCGATGTCTCTTTTGAGGTCGTCACCCCCGGATATAATGTCAGCGATATCGCCGACCTTAACCTTTGTAACTGCAGTTGCATAGTCCTCAGCTGCAGCCAGAACGCCCTCATCATCCTTATCAAAGAAAGCGCATCCGCTGATCGCGAGGATCATGGAAGCACATATGGCTGAAGCCATCAACTTCTTTGCTTTCATACAGATTCCTCCATTAGAGATAAATGCTTGAAACATTAATAATATAACTATTATCTGAAACCTTTACAATGATTAATGCAAGGTGCAGACGAAGGATATCTCACCGTTCTTCCATGCGGCACGGATGTCGCCGTTATACTGCCTGCAGATGTTCTCGGCGATTGACAGGCCGATGCCGTAGCCGCCCTTATCGATGTTGTGTGACTTATCCTCGCGGTAGAATCTCTCGAAGAACTTGTTGCAGTCTACGTTGGCACCGTCCTTGTAGCTGTTGCTCACGGTGAGGCGTAAGCCTCGACGCTGCGAGACAAGTTCCACCCTTACCGTGCCGTTCTCGTCGCAGTACTTGATGGCGTTGTCGAGAAGTATCGTGGTAAGCTGCATGATCTTGCTCGCGTCCGCGGTGATGGTGACACCGTCAGCAGTCTTGTTCTCGAGCGTGATACCGGACTGCATCGCGACGGGCTCGAAAGTCTTCACCGTGCTGTTTACGATGTCGCTCGCGTCGATCTCGGCCATCTCCGTCGTGTCCTCGAGTTCCTGTGCTTTCGAGATCATGACGAGGTTCGCGATGAGGCCGCTCATGTGGTCTATCTGCTTCATGGTCGAAGCGGACCACTCGTCCTCGCCGTTTATCATCTGGCTCATCTCGGTGTTGGCGCGGATAACCGCGAGAGGCGTCTTAAGCTCATGGCTCGCATTCGTGATGAAGTCCTTCTGCTTCGCCATGTTCTCGGCCTCCGAAGCGACCGCGTAGTCAGAGAAGTGAGTTACAAGAATGAACGTTACCGCGAGCCCTGCGATGCACACGATGAGCGTGATGAACAGAAGTCGGTTGATCGCGTAGATCTCACCTGTCGTATCGATAAAAGCTATGATCCTGCCATCAGGCGTGTTGGCGTATTTATACCAGATTCTTCCCTGCCTGCCGTAGCCCTCGGGACCGTCCTTGATCTCATCGGCCATGCCGAGGAAGAAGGAATAGCTGTTACCGGGATAGCGTCCGTCAACGGACTGAAGCTCACCGTCCTCATCGTAACGCACGAGCCAGAAGTCAGCCTGGTCACCAACCTGAGTGTCGAAGATATCCGTGATATTAGGAGAGTCGAAGTAGTACTCCGACAGGTCGCGGTCCTTAAGGTAAGCCTCGTTCATAATAAGCTGATCGAGTCCCCTTCTGATCGCGCCTCTTGATACGAAGAAACTCGTGAGAAGGATCGCACCTCCGATGAAGATCATGGCAAGGAAGATCGCGAGCATCGCGATTCCTATAAACCTTCTCTTAAGTCTCTCTATGGTTCTGTTATTCATGCGGTTAACGTGAACTCCCCGCCCTTGTCGCCCATGATGGATACGGGTGAGACGATCGCGCGCAGCTTATTCTTAAGGTATGAGATATAAAGCCACACCGTGTCTTCCCCGCAGTCAGTCTCGTTCTTCCAGACCTTCTCGATGAGCCACGAAGTCGACAGCGGCGTGTCAGGATTCTGCATGAGTTCGCGCATCAGCTCGTACTCCTTAAGCGAGAGTCTGACTGTGTTGTTGGACGACAGCGTGAGGTCCGTGCCGTTAAGCTTAAGGTCGTTATACGTGAGCATGTCACTCGAGTAATCCGTGCCTCTTCTTAACATGGCTCTTACTCTCGCGAGAAGCTCCTTCATAGCGAAAGGCTTCGGCAGGTAATCGTCAGCACCTGCGTCCAAGCCCGCTACTCTGTCGTCGATATCGGCCTTCGCCGTGAGCAGCATGACGGGAGTTACTATGTGTCTTGAGCGCATCTCGGTCAGGACGGAGATGCCGTCCATCTTCGGCATCATGATGTCCAAGATGACTGCATCGTATCCGTTAGTAAGTATGTTGTTAAGTGCTTCCTGTCCGTCATAGACGGCATCTACTTCATAGCCTTCGCGGGTGAGCAGAACTGTCACTGCGTAGCTTAAGTCCTTAGTATCTTCTGCAAGTAAAATCTTCATTTAAATCTGTCCGTTAATCATGTTCCTTATCGTCTGCATCGATATATCCGTCGATGCGAGCTCGTCAGCACATCGCTTCAATTCAGCCGTAATAAGGTCCTTATTAACGTTAATATCCTTCTTGTATTTTATGTCATGCTCGAGTGCCGCCCAGGTGTCCATCGATATGGTGCGAAGCTGGATCTCGGCGAAGTATCCTTCCTCGTTCTTCACTATCATGTGGTAGCTTCTGTAGCCGTTGGGCTTGGCATTCGAGATGTAGTCTTTCTCTTCGATTATCTCGATGTTGTTGAACTCTCTTATTGCATCTCTAACCTTATATGTGTCATCGACGAAGGTACACACGACTCGTATTCCTACGAGATCGCGGATGCCCTTAACGATGTTGTCGGGTGTCGGTTCGATATTCTTCTTACGGCACTTCTCGAGAACGCTCTCTTCACTCTTAATGCGTCCCATGGTGTGGTCGATTATGTTGGTGCCGCAGAATGCCTCGAGTGTCTGCTCCATCTTGTCGAGCTGTCGCTCAAGGTCATCCTTGAAGGCGAGAAGCCTGTAGTAATGGTTTCCGTACAAGTTTTCCATGCGAACATAATAACACCTCTTCCCGGAGAAAGAGGTGTAAAAATAAGGTATCGAATGTGGGTTGTAATTACTGGATGTAAGTTAAGAACTGTGATGCCAGTACTACCGTTACGAGAGCGATAGGATATGTGGCAGCGTAAGCGGATGCTACGTTGGATGTACCTGTGGACTGGATGAGAGCTCCGAGAGCAGGTGTACTTGTCATACCGCCTGTGATGGAACCCAGGTTGTTCAGCAAGCTGAGCTTGAGCACATACTTCGCGAAGAAGAAGCCTGCGAACAGAGGTACGATCGTGATGAGTGCACCCCATACGAAGAGCAGTCCGCCGTAAACCTTAAGTGTGTCTACGAATGCAGCACCGCCTTCGATTCCGGCACCGATAAGGAAGAGTACGAGACCGAACTCCTGGAAGATAGAGAGCAGGTGCTCCTTAACCTTCAGGTCGAGCTTACCGAGGTGGCCGAAGTGACCGAAGATGAGACCCATGATCAGAGGTCCGCCTGTAGCACCGAGGCTGAAGTTGGAACCGCCGGGAAGAGGGATCGTGATAGATCCGAGGATGAGTCCTACCATTACTGTAAGAGCGAATGCACCGCAGCCGAACTTATCGAGTGTGAACAGCTTAGTGGAGATCTTCTTCTCACCATCGAAGTCACCGACAGGAGCGAGGAGTGATCTCTCGTGGTCCATGTTAGCCTTGAGCATTCTGGGGATGATCTGTACGAACAGAACTACGCCGATAACTCCGAAGGGGTAAGCTACTGCGTGACCAACTGCGATCTCGCCGTAGAACTCGGAGTTCTCCAAAGCTCCCTGAGCAGCTGCGAAAGCAGGTGTACTTGTGAGGGAACCGGACATGAGTCCAACCGCCATAGCGGAAGTCATATTAGGAACGAGGATTGTGATGAGTGCCGTAACAAGGCTTCCCGACAAGATGATGAGAAGACCGAGCAGAATATAGGACTTGGCATTCTTCTTGAGGTTCTTGAAGAATGTAGGACCTGCGATAAGACCTACAGATGTTACGAACAGGATAAGACCGATGTTCTGGATGATCTTGAACCATGTATCGATCGTGGAGAGCTTGTCAGCCCAGCCTGCGATAGTACCAACGTGGTCGTCGTAACCTACTGTTACGCCCTTAAAGTGTCCGAAGAACAATGCTACGATGAAGATAGCCGCTGTACCGAGGGATACACCCTTGATGTTAATCTTTCCGATGAGATAACCGATGAAGATTATCGCGAACATAAAAAAGAGTGCCAAAGAGGTTCCCTTTATGCTGAACAGATACTGGCCGGCTGCTTCAAGAAACTTTACGGAGAATCCGCCGAAATCCATAAACACACATCCTCACTTTTTAATTAAATAAAACCGCAACTGTTATAAATGATTTATAGGGTGTTGTCAATTGAATATACTTGACTATTTACACAAAAAATCGGCTGCCCGTACGGACAGCCGATAATTATCATTCAAGTGATGATTAAGAATTACTTCTTGTGTGCGATTGCAGCCTGTGCAGCAGCAAGTCTTGCGATCGGTACACGGAAAGGTGAGCAGGATACATAATCCAAACCGATTGCATCACAGAACTCAACAGATGAAGGATCACCGCCGTGCTCGCCGCAGATACCGATGTGGAGATTCGGGTTAACAGGCTTACCGAGGTCGATAGCCATCTTCATGAGCTTGCCGACACCTGTCTGATCGAGCTTAGCGAACGGATCAGCCTCGAAGATCTTCTTATCGTAGTAAGCGTCGAGGAACTTACCTGCATCGTCTCTGGAGAAGCCGAATGTCATCTGTGTAAGGTCGTTAGTACCGAAGCAGAAGAAGTCAGCGTTAGCAGCGATCTCATCAGCTGTAAGAGCAGCTCTCGGGATCTCGATCATTGTACCTACTTCGTACTTGATGTCGGAACCTGCGTTCTTGATCTCTTCGTCAGCTGTAGCTACAACGACATCCTTAACGAACTTGAGCTCCTTAACATCGCCTACGAGAGGGATCATGATCTCAGGCTCGATATCCCAATCGGGATGCTTAGCCTTAACGTTGATAGCTGCACGGATAACAGCCTTTGTCTGCATCTTAGCGATCTCAGGATATGTAACTGTGAGACGACATCCTCTGTGACCCATCATGGGGTTGAACTCATGGAGTGAAGAGATGATGTTCTTGATGTCAGCTACTGTCTTGTGCTTCTTGTTAGCAAGCTTCTCGATCTCGATCTCTGTTGTAGGAACGAACTCGTGGAGCGGGGGATCCAGGAAACGGATAGTTACAGGATAACCCTCGAGTGCCTCATAGAGAGCCTCGAAGTCGCTCTGCTGCATAGGAAGGATGATGTTGAGAGCCTCTTCACGCTCCTCAACTGTCTCGGAGCAGATCATCTCACGGAATGCATCGATTCTGCCCTCACCGAAGAACATGTGCTCTGTACGGCAGAGTCCGATACCCTGAGCACCGAGCTCACGAGCCTTCTTAGCATCAGCAGGTGTATCAGCGTTAGTACGTACGCCCATTCTCTTGAACTCATCAGCCCAAGCCATGATGCGGCCGAAGTAACCGTTGTTAGGATCAGCATCTACCTGAGGGATAGCACCATCGTAGATGTTACCTGTAGAACCGTCGAGAGAGATGATGTCACCCTCGTGGAATTCCTTACCGCCGAGTGTGAATCTCTTGTTAGCCTCATCCATAGCGATCTCGCCGCATCCGGATACGCAGCACTCACCCATACCTCTTGCTACTACAGCAGCGTGGGATGTCATACCGCCTCTAACTGTGAGGATACCCTCAGCAGACTTCATACCGGAGATGTCCTCAGGTGATGTCTCGAGTCTTACGAGGACAACCTTCTCACCTCTGTTGTGCCACTCTACAGCATCATCAGCTGTGAATACGATCTTACCGCAAGCAGCTCCGGGGGAAGCACCGAGGCCCTTACCGATAGCCTCTGCAGCCTTAAGAGCAGCGGGATCGAACTGAGGGTGCAGGAGTGTATCGAGGTTACGGGGATCGATCATTGCAACTGCCTCTTCAGGAGTTCTCATGCCCTCGTCAACGAGGTCGCAAGCGATCTTCATAGCAGCCTGAGCTGTTCTCTTACCGTTTCTTGTCTGGAGCATGTAGAGCTTACCTGCTTCTACTGTGAACTCCATGTCCTGCATGTCTCTGTAGTGGTTCTCAAGGATATTGCAAACGTCTGTGAACTGCTTGAAAGCACCGGGGAACTTCTGCTCCATCTCGGAGATGTGCATAGGTGTTCTTACGCCGGCAACAACGTCCTCGCCCTGAGCGTTTGTAAGGAACTCACCGAAAAGTCCCTTGTTACCTGTAGCAGGGTCTCTTGTGAAAGCAACACCTGTACCGCAGTCGTCACCCATGTTACCGAATGCCATGGACTGAACGTTAACAGCTGTACCCCAGGAATAAGGAATGTCGTTGTCTCTTCTGTAGATGTTTGCACGGGGATTGTCCCATGAACGGAAAACAGCCTTGATAGCGCCCATGAGCTGTTCCTTAGGATCTGTCGGGAAGTCAGAACCGATCTTGTTCTTGTACTCAGCCTTGAACTGGTTAGCGAGCTCCTGGAGGTCGCCTGCTGTGAGGTCAACGTCCTGAGTAACCTTACGGGAAGCCTTCATCTTATCGATGAGCTCCTCGAAGTACTTCTTACCAACTTCCATAACTACGTCGGAATACATCTGGATGAATCTTCTGTAGCAGTCCCAAGCCCATCTGGGGTTACCGGACTTCTTGGCAATAACGCCGACAACGTCTTCGTTAAGACCAAGGTTGAGAATTGTATCCATCATACCGGGCATTGAAGCTCTGGCACCGGATCTTACGGAAACAAGGAGAGGATTCTCGAGGTCACCGAACTTCTTGCCGGTAATCTCCTCAAGCTTTGTTATGTACTCCATAATCTCTGCCTGGATCTCGTCGTTGATCTGACGACCGTCCTCATAATACTGCGTACATGCTTCAGTAGAGATTGTGAAACCCTGAGGAACAGGAAGTCCCAGGTTTGTCATCTCGGCAAGGTTTGCACCCTTACCTCCAAGCAGTTCGCGCATGTTTCCGTTGCCCTCGGAAAACAGATAAATGTACTTTTTAGCCATTTAGTTGCCCGCCTTTCTAAATTTGTTGTTATTTTCCAAAGCCTTAGCTTAATGAAACTTAATTAGTGGTTTATTAATCGTCTTCAATATCAGAAGTCGAACTTGCCCTCGAAGAATTCTGCTACCTTGTCGATAGGGAATCTGATGTTGCCGGGCTCATACTCGACGTTCTTCATAGAATCTCTTTCTCTAATGGTAACACAATTGTCGTTCTCGGAATCGAAGTCATAGACTACGCAGTAAGGTGTACCGATCTCGTCCTGTCTTCTGTAGCGCTTACCGATGCTCTGACGGTCATCGAGCTCGCACATATACTTCTTGGACAGGGACTCGAACAGAGGCATAACCTTATCTGTGAGCTTAGCAGACAGAGGGAGAATACCTACCTTGATAGGTGCGAGGAACGGATGGAAATGCATTACATTTCTTACGTCGCCGCCCTCAAGCTGCTCCTCTTCGAAAGCGGAACACAGGAATGCGAGTGTAACACGGTCCGCACCGAGTGAAGGCTCGATAACATAAGGAACGTACTTCTCGTTTTTCGCAGGGTCGAAGTAAGTAAGATCCTGCTTGGAGTGCTCCATGTGCTGCTTAAGGTCGTAGTCTGTTCTGTCAGCGATACCCCAAAGCTCGCCCCAATCTGTGAACGGGAAAGCGAACTCGAAGTCCGTTGTAGCTCTTGAGTAGAAAGCCAGCTCCTCCTTAGAGTGGTCTCTTGTACGAAGCTCCTCTTCCTTGATACCGAGGGAAGTGAGCCAGTTCTTACAGAAGCTCTTCCAGTAGTCGAACCACTCGAGGTCAGTACCGGGCTCGCAGAAGAACTCAAGCTCCATCTGCTCGAACTCACGTGTACGGAAGATGAAGTTACCGGGTGTGATCTCGTTACGGAAAGACTTACCGATCTGGCAGATACCGAACGGGATCTTCTTTCTGGATGATCTCTGTACGTTAGCGAAGTTAACGAAGATACCCTGAGCTGTCTCAGGTCTCAGATATACTTCACTGGAAGAATCCTCAGTTACACCGACGAATGTCTTGAACATGAGGTTGAACTTTCTGATGTCTGTGAAGTTATGACCTCCGCATACGGGACAGGGAATGTTCTTCTCTCTGATGTATGCTACGAGATCATCGGGCTCCATGCCCTCTACTGATACGTCAGTAACGTTATTCTCTTTATTCCAATCTTCTACGAGATTGTCAGCTCTCTGTCTTGCCTTGCACTGCTTGCAGTCGATCAACGGATCGGAGAACCCGCCTACGTGACCGGAAGCTACCCATGTTCTGGGGTTCATGATGATAGCTGCATCAAGACCTACGTTATAGGGGCTCTCCTGAACGAACTTCTTCCACCATGCAGCCTTTACATTGTTCTTAAGCTGGACACCGAGCGGGCCGTAATCCCATGAGTTCGCGAGACCGCCATAGATATCGGAACCCGGATATACGAAGCCTCTTGTCTTGGCAAGGGATACGATCTTGTCCATCTTCTCTGAATTAGACATCTTACGCTACTCCTTACTCCTCAACAGTCTCGAGATCTTCGTTTGTATCAGGAAGAACCTCGGAAACGATATCCTCAGCAGGAGTCTCGCTCTGGATCTGCTCTGCATAAACCATGTCAGCAGCCTGAGCGTCTCTTCTGAACATCTCCTTCTGCTCTCTTGCCTTACGCTCTGCCTCGATAGCAAGTCTTGCTTCTCTTGTGAGAGGTACTGCATAAGCATCCTTAGGGAGTGTGCCCTTAACGCCTACAACCTTATCCTCAAGGATCTCCTTGCAAGCGAGGGATACTGCATTGTCTGCATGATCAGGGATCATGGGCTGTGCGCCGTCTACGATCTGGCTTGCTCTCTTGCTTACAAGAACTGCAAGCTCATAAGCGCAGCTGGCCTTAGGCAGCAACTGTTCAAGTGTGGGATCTGTCAACATACTCAATTACCTTCCATTTCTTTATTTGTTCTTAATACATCTTCAAGTAACTCAATGTTACGTACGCATCTGCACTTCTCTGCAGCGATAATGGCGTTGATCTTGGCGGCTGCCTTCTCGATATCGTCGTTAACTACGACGTAATCGAAGTGGCCTACATAGTTAGTCTCCTGTCTTGCCATCTCGAGTCTTGCCTTGATCGCTTCATCGGAATCTGTTCCTCTGCCGCGGAGTCTGTTCTCGAGCTCCTCATAGGAAGGAGCAAGAAGGAATATAGTTACGGACTGCTCGAAGTTCTCCTTCAGAGCCATGCTTCCTGCGATAGTAAGATCGAGGAGGACATCCGTGCCGGCTTCACTCATATCCTGGAGAGCAACCGTGGGAGTTCCGTAGTAGTTGCCGACGAACTCGTCGTACTCGAGGATCTCTCCCTCTTCGTACATCTTCATGAACTCTTCCTTGGACTTGAAGAAGTAGTCGACTCCGTCCTTCTCGCCCTCTCTGGGCTCTCTAGTTGTTACGGAGATAGATGTTCCGAACTCGGGGTTCATCTCCTTGACCTTGGCAAGGACGGAACCTTTACCTGTTCCGGAAGGGCCCGATACTGAAATCAATAATCCTTTTGCCATAAGTTATTCCTCCAGGCTTTTCCTAACGACCGCCACCTCGAGGGCGCTGGTCACAATGTGATCGCTGTCCATGATCAGGACACTTCTGCACTTCTTACCTGCACAGCAGTCGACGAGCATCGCTCTGTCTCTTGCTTCCTGCATCATGCGCCTGATAGGCGCCGAGTCGGCTGATGCTACGGCGAGTACTCTCTCGGCCGCTGCCACATTGCCTCCTCCTATATCCGCGAACCTCATCGTCTTCCCTTCCCGGTCAGACCAGATTCTGGATCTGCTCTCTCATCTGCTCGACGATGTTCTTCATGAACATAACGCGGTTCGTGATCTCGATATCATTCGCCTTCGAGCCGATAGTGTTCGTCTCACGATTGATCTCCTGAATGAGGAAATCCATCTTCTTACCTACTGCGCCGTCGACAGCAAGGATTCTCTTACCCTGGGAGAAGTGACTCGAAAGTCTCTTAAGCTCCTCATCGATCGCGCACTTATCTGCGAAGACTGCGACTTCTGCAGTGATCCTGGCCTCATCGTAGAAAGCCTTGCTGTTATCTGCCAGAAGCTCGTCGATCCTGTCGGACAGTCTCTGCTTGTACTCTTCAACAACACGTGGAGCACGTGCATCGATCTCGTTTCTCACCTTCTCGAGTTCATTGATCTTGTCGATAAGGTCAGATACGAGGTTCGCACCCTCTGTGCCTCTCATCTCCTGCATACCGTCGAGAGCTTCCTTTACAGTCTGCTCGAGCTCGGAATAGATCTGCTCCTCGTCTACGTCGCCCTGCTTAGTTGTCAGAACGTCGGGGAAGATCGCGAGTCTTGAAGCATTCACGTCATCGGCTCTGCCCGTCAGGGAGGCGATCTGTGATACTGCATCGGAATAGGCCTTAACGAGACTTGTGTTGACTATAACCTCGGACGAACCTTCAGAATCGTCTTCGAAGCTGATATAGACATCGACCTTGCCTCTGACGAGTGTATCGGAGATAAGCTTCCTGATGGCGGCGTCTGCGAAGTTGAACAACTTGGGCATTCTGATGTTGATATCACAGAAGCGGCTGTTTACTGACTTAAGCTCGACTGAGTAGTGTCTTGTATCAAAAACTTTCTCGCCTCTGCCGAAGCCGGTCATACTGTGCGCCATGTAAGCCTCCAGGTATACGTAAAGATGTAAAAAGCCTGCGTCGAAGCTATGCTCCGATAAACAGGCTTGTTCCCGTTCGTATATTATATATTATAAGGGCGATTTTGGCAACAAATTTTGACTCACAAAACCCGCAAAGGCCTGTAATTTAAGTAGTCCGCGGACACACAAAAATATTTCACGCCGTTGCTTTCCCCTTCGTAGACCTGCGCATGGGCACGCCCGTGAAGGTGCCCGTAAATGCATATGTCGACAATTCCGCTCTCCTCTATCGTCTGCGCGTAGTCACAGGGGGCTCCCTTTCTGCCGCAGGGCGGGAAGTGCGTCATCATGATGTGCTTGTACTTATGTTCGGGGTCTTCCCTCTCCATGCTCGCGAGGCACAGCTTCATCCTCTCGAGTTCCCTGTCATGGATCTTGATGTCCTCAGCCTTGACATTGTCGTCCTCGAGACGCTTCCAACCGCGGGTGCCCGTGACCACCACGCCGTGCTTCTCATCCACGTAGGACGCGTTCTTCAGGATAGTGATGGTGTTAAGTCCTCTCTCGTCGAGCTGACGTTGCATTTTCGCTGCGGTGCCCCACCAGTAGTCGTGGTTGCCCCTGATGATAAGCTTCTTGCCGGGGAGGCTGTTTATGTACTCGAAGTCCTTGCCCGCGTTATCGAAATACATCGCCCAGGAAAGGTCTCCGGGGAGCAGGAACAGGTCGCCGTCAGATACGACGGAAGCATTCTCCTTGATGCGCTCCATATAACCCTTCCATGCAGGGCCGAAGTCCTCCATGCTCTTCTCAGGGTTGTCGAGCGCGAGATGCAGGTCCGCCATCGCGTAAACAGCCATCAGTTCTCCTCCTCGTCTTGATGGAAATAATCGTAGATTATCTTCGCATCTTTGTCACTTATTCCTTTGATCTCGGACAGAGTCTTGATGTCCGCGTCCTCGACCGCCTTGACCGAGCCCATCGCCTGCAGAAGTGCCTTACGCTTGGCGGGGCCGATGCCTGCGATGTTCTCTAGTTTATATCTTATGTTCCTCTTCTTCGACAGCTTCTTCTGGTATGTTATCGCGAACCTGTGAACCTCGTTCTGAACGGCAGAGAGGAATCTTAGGAGCACGACTTCATCGTCCGAAGGCTCATTCTTCTCGAGCATGATCTCGGTGCCGTCTTCGAGCACGACACCCGCAGTCCTGTGGCGTGAATTCTTCACCATGCCGACGAGCTTGATGTCCTGCTTAATATCGAGCGAACGCACTACCGATGCGACTGCCGACAGCTGACCTTTACCGCCGTCGACGAGAATGATGTCAGGGTACTCGAAGCCGTCCTCCTCATCGTGCGCGAATCGTCTTGTCAGCGTCTCACGCATGGAAGCGAAGTCGTCCTGCATCTGCACCGTCTTCATCTTGAACAGCCTGTAGGATTTCTTGTCCGCCTTACCGTCTCTGAAGACGACCATGCCGGAACAGATATCGTCGTTGCCGAGGTTACTGATATCGTAGGACTCAGCCCTGTGAAGGCTGTTCTCGGGGACCTCGAGGATCTTCTCGAGGATCCTCATGCCGGCCGCAGGATCAGCCTGAGCGCCGCCGCCTCGGAGTATTCGTCTTACCATCATCTCCTGGGCATTGAGAGATGCCATCTTAAGAAGGTCATTCATCTCGCCGCGCTCAGGTGTATATACGCGAACCTTATGTCCCGCCTCGCCTTCGAGGAATTCGGACAGGAGTTCCGCGTCCTCATTCTCGTCCAACTTAGGCACGAGAACGATGGGCGGGATGTTGCCCGTTCCGGGATAGTACTGAGTGACGAAGCTTGTAACGAGCTCAGTCGTCGAGGGCAGGTCGCCCTTCATGAAGTAAGTCGACGAACCAACGATTCGGCCCGACCTTAATTCGAGTTTACGGACGCACGTCTCGCCCGCCTGCGCATAGATTCCGATCGCATCTACGTCGCGCTCTATCTTCTGGAATACGCGCTGGTTCTGAGTGATCGCATCGAGTGCCGCGAGCCTGTCTCTTATGACCGCCGCACGCTCGAAGTCGAGGTCCTCCGATGCCTGCTCCATCTGCTTCTTAAGTTCCGTCTTGATGCCGTCGTAACGGCCCTCGAAGAAAGCGACGATATCGAAGATCATCTTACGGTATTCTTCACCGGAGACATTGCCCGAGCACGGCGCCATGCACTTGCCGATGTGGTAGTTAAGGCACGGTCTGTCCTTACCGATGTCGCGCGGGAAAACTTTACTGCAGCGCTTGAGCGGGAAGATCTGCTCGATCGCCTTCATGGTGTTATACAGGTCGCCTCCCATGTAGGGACCGTAGTATCTCGCACCTGCAGCTCTCGCCTTCTCGTCAGGTCTAAATGCTTTAAACACGCGCGGGTATTCCTCGTTAAGCGTGACGCACACATACGGGTACGCCTTGTCGTCTCTTAAGAGGATGTTGTACTGAGGCATGTATCTTTTGATGAGATTGGATTCGAGAAGCAGCGCTTCCGTCTCGGAACCGACCACTACATACTCGAAGTCAGCCACGTGCGACACCATCGCCGCGACCTTCGGATGAGTGATCTGACCGCCTCCGAAATAGGACCTTAATCGGTTTCTTAGCTTCTTCGCTTTACCGACATAAATAACAGATCCCGAAGCATCCTTCATCAGGTATACTCCGGGACTTAAAGGCACTGTATCTAGTCTGGCGTCAAACTTAGATGAGCTCATTACTCCTTAAGAACATCATACCTTCGGGTCCTTAAGATATTCTATCAAAGATTTGACTGCTTCGCCCGAGTCGGTTCCGTCTGCTGTGACGGTGATCTCGGATCCGTTGTCGATTCCAAGGGACATAACTCCGAGGAGGCTCTTCGCATTGGCTCTGTGACCATTCTTCATAATGTAGACGGTGCTTCTGAAATCTGATGCCTTCTGTACGAGCATAGCCACTGCCTTCATCTGAAGGTCGGCTGCACCACAATTAAAAATGACTCTGTCTTCTGTCATGAAAACCCTCCGGGGAAATCAATTCTTTATACTCCTCGCGTAGTATATTTTTAAGCAGAATGATAGTCAACAAAGATTTGCCATGTCAGAAAGCATTTCGGCTATTTATCTTAAAAGTCCTACTTAACCGCTTTGTATTTGTCTAAATTCACAACCTCTCAGTCGATGTGCGGGACCCAAGTTTTATCATGCAGCGCATCGAGGCACAGCCTTATCTGTTCCGGACTGCTCTTGTGATCGTTCAGGTTCTCAGGCAGTTTATCTAGTGCGAAGTAACGCGCCTCACTCGTTTCCTCATTCGACACATACTCGCCGCTAATGTAACGGCACAGCACGAAGAATCTAGTGATATAGAAATATGACTTCGGATTGTTGTGTTTGCGGTTAGAGTGAGCTGCCACGAGGCGCACCGGCTCGACCTCAACCCCGGCCTCTTCGCGGGCCTCCTTCACGGTGTTCTCCATGATGGTCATGTTGTACTCACACCACCCTCCGGGCAGCGCCCACTTGCCGTCGTAGTCCTTCACGAGCAGCACCTCGTCCTTGTCGTTGAAGACCGCGGCACGCGTGTCTATCCTCGGCGTCTGATATCCCTCACACTCCTCGAAAAGCTCCTGCGCCTTCTGCAGCGTGATGTCATCCGTCGACATCGTAAGAAGCTTCGCGGCTATCTGTCTTACCTGCTTGAATCTTTCTATATCAAACTGATCTTTACAGTAGAGCAACGCATCGTTCGAGATCGCCATCAGCTCCTGCGAGATCTCGGCGAGATTCCAGGAAGTATCGTTATTGTCCATATGGGATTACCTTCTTTGATAATATCAAAGCGGCGAAGTCTCCTTCGCCGCCTGTTAAACACTATATAATTTCCGGACTTCCGGTCCGCTTAGCAGTCTTATACTACTGCTGCGGTATCAGCCGCTTCT
>Ga0310786_10003623_pt1 | contig 22302 bp, 17 predicted proteins | sample AusTroGonzalo_MG_FD_203881 | JGI IMG/M metagenome (GOLD analysis project Ga0310786, IMG submission 203881) | Bovine rumen microbial communities from tropical cattle in Woodstock, Queensland, Australia - Gonzalo_03 (v2) (version 2) | ecosystem: Host-associated > Mammals > Digestive system >...
GGCTTTCTTGTACAGGGCCTCTCTGTCCTTTGCCTGCCATCTGCCACTCTCGTAGAAGGATTTCGTACGGGCCTCGTCGATGAAGTCCTTGTCGAGCAAGCCTACCTTCGGCAGGACGGCGGTGACGGTGTCGCCTTGTACGGTGAGCCAGCGGGGCTTTACCTGATGCATGTTGATGCCCAGTCGCAGGGTACCGTAATAGATGCGTACCAGATGGTCGTCGCTGAAGAGGCCCTTGCGAATGGTGTCGACCAGTTCTTCGTTGCTGATGCTGAGAAATTCCCATTCACCTATATCCTTGATGCTCTCTATCTGTGTCGGAGTGACGTCGATCTGGTTATCGACTCCGAGTTCTACGCTATTGTCTTTCTTGAAGAACGCCAGCCATACAAACACGAGGATAAAGGCAATGAGCGCCAGTATCTTGACAAGGTCGGGCATTTTTGCTGTTTTTTTTCTCATTGTTCTAATAGTCTCATGATGTTGTTCTGGTTAAACTCCTTACGGAAGGCGATGGTGATGTTCTCCTCCCGATATCCCAATTGGGTGAGCATGGGAACGAGTACCCAGGCGGCATTCTCCTTTGCGATGTCGATGATTCCCAGATCAGGGATGCTCTGGATGATAGCGGCACGCCCTTGCTGTTCATAGTCTGTCATCTCAGCATCGCTGAAGTTGGCACGGGCAAAAGCCACATAATGACGTACGTTCTTTTGGTCGATCTTGGAACTGGTCATCGTCACCTTGGGGTCGGGCAGAAGGACAGTAATCTTGTCGCCTTGTCGCTCGATATTCTTGTCAGAAAACTGGCTGAAGTCGATGTAGGCCTTCAGGGTGGCGTCCATCGGGATGGCAATCTTACGATCGCCGAGGGGAATCTTGATGTTGTAGTCCTGACGCATGACTGACCCCCTCAGGCGCACCACGTCGTCGTGGGTCACAATCTTATGTACCTTGAATTCTGAGGTGTAGAGTTTCGAGCATTTCTGTACCTGCATCACCAGCATCGGCACAGTGTCGATGCTCTGATAGCCGGATAGTTCTACCGTTTGCTCCTTCCCCTCATTGCAGGCGCAGAACAGCATACATGCCAATGCGAAAAAAAGACTGCTCTTTTTCATCTGATTGCTAAATTTACGGGCAAAGGTAGTAAAAATATGTCGAATTGCCTTAAAAAACACAAATTATTTTGCAGGAGCAATAAACTTTCTGTCTATCTGTACGTCAAAAGGATGTAAATGGCAAGCGAGCCTGTCCTTTCAATTGGTTAGTAATATACGTTTAGGTATTAAGATTTAGGTTTCAGATAACAAAATTAGAAAGTCTGCTTGTGAAAAGCAGACTTTTTTTGTGTCAGATGCTGATTTTTTCTCTTTTCGTTGTTATGTTTTCACTTTTTTTCGTACCTTTGTCCTCGAAACCATTACATTAAGATTATGAGAAAGATTCAGATATTGTGGTTGGTAGTTGTTGCCATGATGGTGATGAGTTGTGGTCAGAAGAAAAAGAGCGATGACATCATCGCTCCCAAGGCTGAGCAGCCGAAATTGCAGGCGCCTATCAAGATGCAGGAATATAACCAGACCACGGACATCAAGTGGCTCGACAAGAACTATCAGGTGGAGATTCGTCGTGTGCCGGACGACAGTCTTAAGATGGTAAAGGATGAGACGGGACAAAAATTTGTCGATAACCGCATCTCTCTTCGTATCCTGCGTGCCGACGGGTCTGTATTCTTTAGCCGTGTCTTTACGAAGGCTGCTTTTGATGCCTGTCTCGACAACGACTATCGCCAGACAGGTATTCTTGAAGGACTGGTTTATGACAAGGTGGAGGGTACCAACCTCTTCTTTGCCGCCAGTGTCTGTCATCCACAGACTGATGAGTATATACCGATGGTGGTGTCGGTTAGCAGTCTGGGAGAGGTAGGCATACGTCGGGATACCGATCTGGATACTTATGGCGACGGCAATACTCCCAGTGTCAATGCAAATGAAGAAGAGGACATATGATGGAAGGGCGTACGAAATTTACATTTGACAACGTCGTTCGAGGACTTCTTTGGGCGATAGTAATAACGGGTATCGTCATGCTACTCAACCGTTTGAGTGGCGTGCTGGTGCCGTTTTTCCTGGCGTGGTTGATTGCCTACCTACTGTTCCCGTTGGTAAAGTTCTTCCAGTACCGTTGTAAGATGAAGTACCGATTTCTTGGCATCCTTTGTTCCTTCCTTGTGGTGGGACTCGTGCTCACGGGTATCTTCCTGCTGATATTTCCCCCGATAGTGGAAGAGACGACGCGAGTGAAGGATTTGCTGGTGGCCTATCTATCGCAGTCGCAACTTATGAATAATATCCCTGATACGATTGAGGACTTTATTCGCGAACACCTCACTGTAGAAGATATCAAGGGCATCGTCACCCAGGATGGATTCCTCGATGGCGTGAAGGCTACTGTTCCGAAACTCTGGGATGTCATCACCCAGTCCATAAGTATTGTGTCCAGTCTCTTCACGATATCTATGGTTATCCTCTATACCTTATTAATATTATTAGACTACGAACGCCTCACTACTGGTTGGCCTCGCCTGTTGCCAGAGCGTTATCGTCCCTTTGCCACCCAGTTGGTTCATGATGTGGGGGATAGTATGAACAAATATTTCCGTGGTCAGGCTATGGTGGCATTCTGTGTGGGTATCCTTTTCAGTATTGGTTTCCTCATTATCGACTTTCCGATGGCTGTGGGTTTGGGCTTGTTTATCGGCCTGCTCAACATGGTGCCTTATCTCCAACTCATCGGTTTTGTGCCCACCATCCTGTTGGCCATTGTCAAGGCAGCCGAGACAGGTCAGAATTTCTGGATGATCATGTTGATGGCAGTGATAGTGTTTGCTGTGGTTCAGGCGATTCAGGATGCTATCCTGACTCCGAAGATCATGGGTCATGTGACAGGTCTTAACTCGGCCATTATCCTGTTGTCGCTCTCCATCTGGGGCTCGTTGATGGGTATTCTCGGTATGATCATCGCCTTGCCGATGACCACACTTCTTATTTCCTACTATCAGAAATATATCGTCAAGAATAAATAGGCTTACAACGGGAAAAGGTTGTGCCAGTTGTCGCTGAAATCTGTCATCTTGGGGAATAACAGGTCAGCATTGGCGTCGAGGAGTATCTGGGCGGGCAGTGGACCAGTATTCACGGCAACGGTAAAAATCTTTGCTGCTACACCTGCACGCACGCCTAATGGCGCATTTTCTACGACGATGGCTTCGTAGGGCTTTAGTTTTCCTGCTTTCTTCAGACCTACGAGGTAGGGGTCTGGGTTGGGCTTTCCGTGTTTTACATCGTATGCAGTGGTAATATGGGCTTCATCGACATAGGCCTTGAAGTCGCTGAGGATCCGTTGGATCAGTGGGCGCTGTCCGCTACCAGTCACTACACCTATCTGGATGCCATCAGCCTGTATCTGTTGCATCAGGTCGAGGATGCCTGGCATGATGGGGGCTTCCGGCAGGGAGTGGAAGATATGGCTTTTGACATCGTACATACGCTGGGCTTCGGCCTCGTCGATATCACGTCCCTGTTGGCGCTTTACCATCTGTCGGATGGTATCCACCCCACGTGCTCCCTCAGTGGCATAGGCATCATCGGCTGTCATCTGGATGCCGAATTGTGCCATTGACTGTTGCCAGGCGATGGCGTGATTGGGCATCGAGTCGTAGAGCACCCCGTCCATATCAAAGAGCACGGCTTTGGGGCGCAGTGCCTCAAAGCCGTGTCTTTCCAAGTATTTTCTGATTGCGAGTTGAAACATTATGCTTCCTTTGCGAGGCGCTCTTTGATGGCCTTGCTCTCTGCCTCGTAGCCGGGTTTGTCGAGCAGGGCGAACATGTTCTTCTTGTAGGCCTCTACACCAGGCTGGTTGAATGGGTTCACGCCCAGTACGTTACCACTGATGCCACAGCCAATCTCGAAGAAGTAGATGAGTTGCCCCAGATAGCGCTCAGAGAGACGAGGCATTGAGATGCGGATGTTAGGTACGCCACCATCCACGTGAGCCAGTTTTGTGCCAAGTTCTGCCATCTTGTTCACCTCATCCACACGCTTGCCAGCGAGGAAGTTCAGTCCGTCGAGATTCTCCTCGTCGCTGGGGAAGAGCAATTTCTTCTCAGGCTCCTCAACGCTGATTACCGTCTCAAAAATGGTGCGCTCGCCTTCCTGGATCCACTGTCCCATAGAGTGCAGGTCGGTGGTGAAGTCAACGCTTGCAGGGAAGATACCCTTGTTGTCCTTACCCTCACTCTCTCCGTAGAGTTGCTTCCACCACTCACTCATAAAGTGCAATTTAGGCTGGAAGTTCACCATAATCTCAATCTTCTTGCCACTCTGGTAGAGTCCGTTGCGAACGGCTGCATACTGGGCAGCAGGGTTCTCTGCAAAAGGCACGCTGGGAGCGCAAGCCTTCTCCATATCCTGGGCACCGCCAACGAGTTCCTTAATGTCGAAACCTGCGCAGGCGATAGGCAGCAGACCTACTGGTGTCAGCACAGAGAAGCGTCCACCCACATTGTCGGGGATGATAAAACTCTTGTATCCCTCCTTGTCAGCGCAAGTACGGGCAGCACCACGCTTGGCATCGGTAATGGCTACGATGACCTTCTTGGCCTCTTCCTTGCCACGCTGGGCCTCGCACTGCTTCTTTAGCAGACGGAAGGTGAGGGCAGTTTCAGTGGTCGTTCCGCTCTTGGAGATATTGATCACACCGAATTTCTTATCTTTCAGATACTCTGTCAGTTCGAAGAGATAGTCCTCACCGATGTTGTTACCAGCGAAGAGAATCGTGGGATTCTTCTTGTCGCCAACCAACCAAGCAAATGAATTGCTCAGCGCTTCGATGACGGCACGGGCTCCGAGGTAAGAACCACCGATACCTGCGACGACGATTGCCTCGCAGTTCGCACGAAGCGTGTTGGCACAAGCCTGCAGTTCGTCGATAAATGCAGGTGTGATGCTGCTGGGCAGGTGTAACCAACCTAAGAAATCGTTACCTGGACAAGTGCCCTCTTCAAGTGCCTTCTGTGCAGCCTTTACTTTCGGCTCGAAAGCCTCTACTGCGCCTGCCTTAAGGAAGCAGGCAGCCTTTGTGATGTCTAATTTAATGTTACTCATACTTTGTTATATTAATGTTCTTTTGTTCATCTGTCTAATAACGTTCTGCAAAGATACAACTTATATTTGAAATCAACGAATCTTTTCGCTACTTTTACAGAAACTTCACAATTTAATCCACACCTTGTGTGAGTGGCTGCCTCGTGTGGTGATGCCTGAGTTGGGGTCTGAGGTCAGTTGCTTCAGGTCCATCGATGCTGCCGTGCGGCTTTGGCCAGTGGCGATAGCGTAGTCGGAAAGGGTCATGAAACCGTTGCGGCTGATGATGTCGTGGGCGATGGCGATGCGCTGCTCAAGGCTGTAACCTGATTTCCTCGCTTTCCTGATGTCTGGCTCAGAGCGCTCAAACGTGCTCTCGCGATTCATCTTGCTGATGAGGGCGGCATCGGGTTTGAAGTTGATGCCTTTGATGCACACATGGCGGTATTTCGACTTAGGCTCCTTTCCGCCCTCCGTATCGGCTGCTGCGGCTTCTGCCTGTTTGGCTCTCTCCGAGGGATAACTCTCGTCGAACCCCAATGAGAGCGTGAACACGCCGAGTCCGTCTATCTTCAGCGGGTGTCCCATTGGCATCCAGGCTTTCATGGTCTCGATGAAGGTGTCGAACACACCCCGTATCGTACCTTCCTTGAAGGGGCCGTAGTCCTGCATGTGCTTCAGCACTTCGTCGTAACTGTGCATCATATAGTTCTCTATCTTCGGATAGATTCGCTTCTTGCCGTCAGTCATCTCCTCCGGCAGTTCTTTGAGGATGTATTTTGGCATAGTCGTCCTTTTTTTATTGGTTCGTATTGTATTTTCTTTGAATCCTTGTTGTATTTGTTTCTGATATCCTTTGTAGTTTACGTTTAGCGGTCTTGAACTTATGTTCAGCGCCTTTGAATATATGTTCATCGCTTTTGAACTTACGTTCAGTGGCCTTGAATATAATTTTCGATTGCAAAGATAATCATTTCTCCCGAAACCGCCAAACTTTCGGAGATAAATCTTAAAAATCAGGAGCGACATTGTTGCCGCTCCCGTCCGAGAATAATCCACGTTTATCATTTAATGTCTGTGCGAAACTATCTTTCGATGAAACGTGTTATCTTCTCTGTGGTCGTAATGGTCTGCTTTTCCTGTGCGCCACGAGTGCGAGCGGAAGCATCATCGAGTTCATACCCTTCCAACTCTATGGTTATTTGATACTTATCACCAGGATATACAGAATAGGAATATTCCTGCTTAGTGTATCCTCTATCAAATGGTCCAAGATAACCATAAGCCGTATCATTTTCACTAAAATGATCAAGTGTAACACCATCGTTTTCCATAAACAGGCTATGCACATACCACTTCCAAGTCACCTTTTTATCACTGTCTTTACTGGAGAACATGAATGGAACCTCATCCGATGTTCCTATACTAAATGAAGAGGATCCGTGCGCACTTGTGGTTGTATTATTAACACTTTGGTGTCCATCCAATTTTACATTAGCAATATAACTATCTTCAAAGTACTTGTCTTTGACAGAACTTCCACTCCATCCTGCAATTCCAGAAATGTTTTTAATATCAAACGATACTTTTGTTTCGCCCACATACTTATTCTCATCATTCCAGTAATCTGTTACTTCACCACACACTTCTGACCAATTTACCTTTCCTTCAATATGCATGCTATTCTTGTCATAAGTTACAGAAATAACTTTAACAGGTTCCTTTATGTACCATCCGGGATCTAAATTACAGTTGTGATCCACAATTTTCTCGTAAGAATACTCTTTTGTAGGACTTCCGTAGGTTCCATAAAACTTCTCATAAAATCTACCATAGAAGTTAACCCTAAGATTCTCAAACTCCGTTGGGAAATTGCCGTTGTCACCAGCCTTCTGTGTGATACCTATTGTATGCTTGGCAGTCCGGCCGTTGGCATCTTCAAGTGTTATAGTCAGAGTAGCCTGACGGTCGAATGGCCAAGTGTTCTCTTCTACGGATATTGTCCAGGTATCGGTATAGACGCCATCAACACCAGTCTCATCAATAGCAGCGAGACCGATTCTGAACCACTCGTGCTCATCGTCACCATTAACGGTGAAAGTCGCATCTTTTGTAAAACTTACAGGCAAAATGTTGCGTGTAGCCTTTATACTTTGCGAACCTTTGGCAGAACTGAATTCGAATGAGGTCTCTTCAAACTTCAGGAACAGCCCATTGTCTTCCTCTGTTGACTGTGAGATAGAGATATGGTCTTCGATAGTTTCTCCGAGTGGACTCTTACCCCTCAGCATAATGACACCTGAACGCTCCTGACCAGTGGTATTCTCAGGCACGACGACTGTGATGGTCTGGGCCTTGGCGTCGTACGTCATCGTATAGAAGTTCGTGGCGTTACCTCCCTCATAAATCCATACTTGTATGTCATCAAGCGTGGTCTCAACGGTGGCTTTCTGCGTACCTCCCTTTACGTCAAACTCCATAACGCCAGGCATCGCCTTAATCATTGGCTCCAACTGTGTGACGACAATGGTATCGCGCAACAGTTCCTTGCCATCCTTGTCTTTACAGATTCCGATGACGTTTCCCTTGCGTATCTTCGTGCCGTCGGGCAGTTCCTGGGCATAGACTGTCAGCTGTCCGATTTCATTCACCCAGCCCGGCTTCGGATTGTTGAGCCAGTCTGCGTCGGCTGTAAACTCGGTATTCTTGACGTTTGTAATCACCTCTATATCCTTATAGCCATTATACCTGTCAAAGTAAACGTTCTTGTTCTTGATATCCATCATCGGTGCTCCGAGGGTGAAAGTGACGTCCTTGTTGGCCAGGAGAGGATAGTTGTAGAGTTTGATTTGTGGATAGGCCTTGTAGTTCTTGCTGGGCTCCAAGTCCTCAAAGGTCTCTTTTAACCTGCTGAAGACGGACGTCTTTGTATATTCAGCAGGATACCAGAAATCTTCAACCTGCTGTGGCTTGTCAGCCTCCGTAATATCGAAAATACCGATGCCTACATTCTTGCCAAACATCAATGTGCCGTCGAAAGGAACGGTCAGCGAGCCTCGCCAAGGAGCCTTCTTGTCCACATCCCACGTGATGCTCTTGGCCTCTGGTATAGAGGTAAAGAGGTCGGTCTTGCCGATACTGAATTCAACAGGGGTAAAATTTATGAGGTTATAGTAAGTATTTTTCGTTATATTTTTCTTCAGAGCCAGATTGATAGAACTGTAGAAATCACGAGAGACCTTATCATTTTCAAGTGTTTTGGTATATAGTACAGGCGTATCCATCAGCTTGGTCGAGGCCACCTCGGATGGATTCACGCTGATGTTTTCCTGTATGCGCACGCCTAGCTCAGCCCTGGCCTCTGTTTTCCAGGTACGGCCCAGGAACCGAACTTTTGCATCAGCCTTTGCATAGGCACCTAAGGCGGCAGTGAGTCCGTACCCCCAGCCGTCAGCCTCTACATCGCCTTCATCGACTCTTGAAGAATAACTCACATGGAAATCTGGAGCAATGGGTATTTGGCCAAAGGGACCATCATAGTGAATTGTGAACAGATGGGTTTCTGTTTCTGAGCAACCAATTTTCGAATTTACTATACCTTTACAGTTCAGGAACATGCCAAACCCATAGTCAGCATAAAAGAAACCATGTTTTCTTGCTATCTTCCTACCACCTTCCTCGACAATAAATTTACCTAATGCTTGTACAGCATCTTTGGCAATATTGATGGGGATATCGAGATTGGCCCCAACGGTACCCGACAACGTCAGATCTACAGTCGATTTTGTTTCAAACTTCATGTATTGGTAGTATTTCACGCCTTGAGCAACATCGGCATACAGAAAGGCCTTGAACTCTTTTAATTTAGGTTCTATCGTGTAATTGAGAGAGCCAGAACCTTCCAGTGAAATGGTGAAGTTGTCGTTGAATGCCTTGATAGCATCACCAGAGAAAGATGACAACGAAAGCGAGCCGGAAAGGGTCGGAAATTCCACTTCTTCTTTGCTTTCATACTGAGAGTCAATCAACTCTTCCACGCCAGGGATGCGTCTTCTGGCTGCGATACTGCCTGGTTCGCCAGCCGATGCCTTAGCGATAAAACGGTCGAAGAGGTCTTCCAGTTCCAAAGCGTCTGTCTCAATGGTATAGCCAGCATCAGAGACATCAACCTTAGACACTCTTCCAGAGAAGCCTTCCGGCAGATATTCCACAGGATCTATTATCAGCAGTTTATCGCCTACTTTTGGAATGACATCTTGAGGGGCAGAGGCTGACAGACGGAACCAGGAAATGGAGTCTGAGGCAATGATGTAGTCAGTCATCGCTTTGTCTGGGCAGACAACATCTGCTTTGACGATGTTATTTGGCGTGACGAAAGCCACACTATCGATGGCAGAGACGGGAATGCGGAAACAACTGTCGAGGGCATAAACCTCCTGCACCACGTAGTCTGCCTGTTCCACTCCAAGCGTATCAATTTTCGAATACTCTATCTTGTCGATATCAGCATAGAAGAAAGCATTGAAAACACCATCATTGCGGAAGATATAGAGTGCATTCTGATCATTCTTCTGCTGGGCGCTTGCAGGCTGGATATTGAGCATGCCCAATACAGCCGCTAATATATATAAGGTATAGTGTTTCATGGCTTCGTGATTTTATAGGTGACGTTATCGGCCTTGACGAGATACAGCCCTGTTGGCAGTTCGGAGAGGCTGAGGCGATAGGTACCTGAGCGATGGGCAGTGAGTTGACGGAGCAGTTTTCCATCTAGAGCATAGATGCAAACAGAGGCACCTGCCTTGAGTTGACTGATGACGAGTACGCCATCCTGAAAACGGACATCCGTGGGGTCAATAACGGTTTCGTTGATGCCAGCAGGGTCTTTCTTGGCATACTCGAAACGGAGCACGTCGCTGAGAGCAAACGTGGCAGTGGCCTTCTCGGAAACAACCTTCAGATTGGTGCCTTCGAAAGTGACTTGTGGCTTGTCTTGTAAGAAGAATGCTGTCTCGGCTCCGTTCTTCGTCTTCACAATGAGTGTGTTAAGATCGTCTGCTAACATCCCTATCGGCAACGCTAACAGCATCAATAATAAGAGTTGAAGTCTTCTCATATCTTTGCGTTTTGATTAGTAATTATGCGACAAAGATAGTAAAAAGAATGATATGGAACGGGGAAAACAAAACAAATCGACAGACAAATTCGGAATTTGTCCGTCGTTTCTTAATATTGGGAGTTAACTTTCCACTCTGTGGGCGTCATTCCAGTGTGCTCCTTGAAGTAACGGGTCATGGCCTTATCGTTTGAGAAACCTGACTCCGTAGCGACTGCTGATATTTTCATGTCTGGCTGTTCTCGCATCAATTGCTTGGCATAGTCCATACGGTATTCATTGATGAATTGGGCAAATGGGATGCCCTTGACAACATTGATGCAGTCGGACACATAACGGCTGTTCGTACCAAGTGCTGCAGCAATGTCGGAAACTTTCAGACCAGGACGGAGGAAAAGACGTTGTTCGTCCATTAGGAGACAAATGCGCTGCATCAACTGTTCGTCGCCTTTAGGGGGCAGAACTTCGGACGGCTTTTCTGGCTCTACGGATGATTGTAGTCTATCTCTTTTTCTCCATGTGTAGCCTATGAAGAAGATGGCTAGAACTGCCAGAATCACTCCAGCCCAGAACCATCCGTTTTTGCTCTGTGCTAATGCTGTATGATCATCACCGTTTAGACGTAAAAGCCACACTGAGGCTGAAGGGGTGAAATTGCTGTTTGGATAAAAAGATTTGAATCCTGTTAGTAGCAGGTTGCCCTCGTCTGTGATGACGGGGATAGTTGTTGCTGTCGTATCCGTCAACACATCGGTATGGTAGAGAGTCAACTCTGCTGGTTTTTTAGCATAGTCAATACAAAGTGCATACTGGCGTCCAGTCTTGTCGCTTCCCACCATATAGCCTCGTTGCCGTTGCTGGTCTGTATAAATAGGTGAATAGTAAATGATCTTTCCCCATTGGCTTTGCATGGGAATAGGAGATGTTGTGGGCAAAAGTGAGAAAACAGTGTCGCACACCTCGACAATCGCCATCTGTCCACTTTCGTTTTCCACAGGCATCAGGTAGGCATAAATGCCACTTGCCTCGTCGCCCACAAAACTGTCGTTGCTCTGAAGAGATATATCGTAATGCAGGGGATGCCAAGTGTCAAAGAGTGAATCCTTGAAAGTCTCTCCATGCAAACGGTCTATGAGTATGGTGTCAAAACGCTCTCCATGATAGTCATAGCCTGCTAGTATCAGGGCATCATTCCCAGAAATCCGGAATACATGAGGCAGGTAACGTGATAGGCTGACATCCTTGACGTGGGTAAATGTCGATTGTCCGTCGTATATTTCCATCCCGTCGTCAGCATACCAGTTGCCTGTTATCAGCACGTGTCCGCTGTCGAGTTCCACGGCACCTGCTGATGCCCGTTTATGTGCGAGACAGCCAAAGCCCTCAAAACGATGGGTGATGGGGTCGTATTTCTCTACTTCGAAACTTTGTCCGATGCCTAAGTTGTCCTTGAAACCTCCTGCAATCAGCACTATCCCTGATTTCATGGCAATGGCGAATCCACCATCATGGGGATAGACCGTTTGAATCAGATGCCACTCACCATCCTTGAAGTATTCTGCTGTAGGCGTGAGGACAAAGCCAGAGGTGTGACCACCGATGACAACAGGCTCTCCATTCAGATAAAACAAGTTATAGCCATAACGGGGGATATTCAGGTCAGGCAGACGTTCTGCTTCAATCTTGACAAGGGGACAATTTCCCTTGCTGTTGGTTTCGGCAGTAGCCTGTATGCCCCATTGGGTGCCTAGTAATATAATAATAAGGTATAAGACGTTCCTCATGGGCTTGCTTTATCTAAAGCTGTCTGTGAGTAACTTGATTTCAATCTGTGGGGCGATGCGTTCGTAAAGAATATTGTAAACTGCATCGAGGATGGGCATATTGACGTGACAGTGACGATTAATCTCTTTCATACACTTCGTGCCAAAGTAGCCCTCGGCAATCATTTCCATCTCTATCTGGGCAGACTTGACGCTGTAGCCTTTGCCAATCATGGTACCAAAGGTACGGTTACGCGAAAAATTGGAGTAACCCGTAACCAACAGGTCGCCTAGATAGACACTGTCGTAAGCATTACGCTCGATGGGATGGACAGCAGTAAGGAAACGGTTCATCTCTTGTACAGCATTCGCCATGAGCACAGCTTGGAAATTGTCACCATATTTCAGACCATTGCAGATACCTGCTGCAATGGCATAAACATTCTTAAGCACACTGGAATATTCGATACCAATCACATCTGTCGATATCTTGGTCTTGATAAAATCGCTTGCGAGCACATTGGCGAAGGCCTGGGCTTTCTCACGATCGGCACAGCCTACGGTAAGGTAGGAGAGACGTTCCAGTGCCACCTCCTCGGCATGCGAGGGACCACCGATGCAGGCGAGGTTGTCATATGGAACATCAAATACCTGATGGAAGTACTCGGAACAAACGAGGTTCTCGTCAGGCACGATACCCTTGATGGCTGTGATGACATATTTGTCGCGCAGACGGGTCTTCAACTTTTTTAGGTGACTCTTCAGATAGGGTGAAGGAGTCACAAATACCAAAGTGTCGTATTGTTGTACGATACGGTTGATGTCGCTTTCGAACTGGATCTCGTCGATGTTGAAATGTACACTGGTAAGATAAGCAGGGTTGTGGCCGAGACGACGGAAATCTTCGATACGGTCGTCGCGACGCATATACCACCCGATGTGGTGAGTGTGACTTACCACAATCTTGGCTATTGCTGTTGCCCAACTGCCACCACCGATAATTGCTATCTTACCACAGTCGTACACCTTGATAATTTACAATTTGACAATTTACAATTTGGCTGCGCACTCTATCCACTGTTGAACTTCATCGACTGAGGGCTTCTGGAGTTCGAGTTTGTATTTCTTGAAGATCTCGCCAATCTTCTGCTGCAGGCCCTGAGGCTTCTCGTCCTTGATGTTTGTAATCAGGTTAAAGCCGGCCTTGCGCAGTACTGGAACGATATCCTCAGGTACACCAATCTCGGCCCACTCGGCTACAGACGACTGAGGAATCTTTTTCTCAGGCTTCATCTGTGGGAACAGCATCACCTCGCCAATAGCGAACTTACCAGTGAGCAGCATAACCAGACGGTCGATACCGATACCGATACCAAACGTAGGAGGCATACCATACTGCAGGGCACGCAGGAAATCGTGATCGATGATCATAGCCTCGTCGTCGCCCTTGTCGGCAAGTTTCATCTGCTCGATGAATCGCTCCTCCTGATCGATAGGATCGTTAAGCTCAGAATAGGCGTTGGCCAGCTCCTTACCATTGACCATCAGCTCGAAACGCTCAGTGAGGCCGGGCTTAGAACGGTGCATCTTGGTAAGTGGGCTCATCTCAACAGGATAATCGGTAATGAAGGTTGGCTGGATGAAGGTGCCCTCACAGAACTCACCAAAGAGCTCATCGATAAGCTTACCCTTACCCATAGTCTCATCTACGTCCATACCCTTAGACTTGCAGAAGGCACGAATCTCGTCCTCGCTCTTGCCATCGCAGTCGAAACCAGTCTTCTCCTTGATGGCATCGAGGATAGGCAGACGACGGAATGGAGCCTTGAACGAGATGACGTTGCCGTCGATCTCAACCTCGGGCTTGCCATTTACGGCTGTGCAGATCTCCTCGAGCATCTGCTCTGTGAAGGTCATACCCCACAGCAGGTCCTTATAGCTAACATAGAGCTCCATGCAGGTGAACTCAGGGTTATGGGTCTTGTCCATACCCTCGTTGCGGAAGTTCTTACCCATTTCATAGACACCCTCGAAGCCACCAACGATGAGGCGCTTCAGGTAAAGCTCTGTAGCGATACGCATGTACATGTCCTGGTTCAGGGCATTGAAGTGGGTGATGAATGGGCGGGCTGATGCACCACCTGCGATGCTCTGCAGGATAGGTGTGTCAACCTCAGTATAACCAGCCTCGTCGAGAATGCGACGCATGGTGCGGATGATAGTTGCACGCTTCAGGAAAGTATCTTTTACGCCCTCGTTAACCACCAGGTCGACATAGCGTTGGCGATAACGCAACTCGGGATCATCAAACTTATCGTAGGCCACACCATCCTTATACTTCACGATAGGCAGGGGCTTCAGACTCTTGGAAAGCAGTGTGAGCTCAGAGGCATGTACAGAAATCTCACCAGTCTGGGTACGGAACACTTTACCCTTCACACCGATAAAGTCGCCAATATCGAGCAGACGCTTGAACACATTATTATATAAATCCTTGTTTTCGCCTGGGCAGATATCATCTCGGGTGATGTATACCTGAATACGGCCCTTGGAGTCCTGAAGTTCAGCAAAAGAGGCCTTACCCATCACACGACGGCTCATCATACGGCCTGCAATAACAACTTCACGCTCCTCGTCATCCTTGAAATTCTCTTTAATTTCAGTACTAAATGCATTAGTAGGGAACTCGGCTGCAGGATAGGGATCGATACCCATCGAGCGCAGTTCCTGCAGACTCTGTCGTCTGCCGATTTCTTGTTCGCTTAATTCTAAAACGTTCATGTCAAATATTCGAATATATGTGCTTAAGTGGCTGCAAAGATAATAAATAATCCCGAAAAAAACGTCTTTTGAGTAAATAATTGCAAAAAAAGATGCAAAGATTTGCATGGTTTGGAAAAAATGTTTATATTTGCGACATAAAAAACAACAAAATTATAAATAGGACGCATATACATATAATATAATGGAAGCAGAAGCCGTAGATATGATTAAGACCCGTGTGGTGGGTATTGATATTCGTGTGGAGAAAACTACATTTGCTGTGGTTGATATCCGTGGTGAGATTGTCGCACAGGATTATTTCGCCACGACGGATTATCCTGATGTCAGTGAATATGTTCAGGCATTGGCAGAGAAAGTGCTGACGCTCGTTGAGGAGAATGGTGGCTTTGAGACCGTTCGTTCCGTCGGTATCAGCGCACCGAGTGCAAGTTCTATCTCTGGATGTATTGAGAATGCCGCTAATCTGCCTTGGAAGGGCGTCATCCCTCTGGCAGCCATGCTGAGGGATTGTATGGGTCTGGCTGTGGCGCTGGCTAATGATGCACATATTACTGCATTGGGTGAGAAGGCATACGGCAGTGCTCATGGTATGAAGGACTTTGTCGTAGTTTCTATCAGTCATGGCGGTCTTGGCAGTTGCTTCTTCTCCAACGGACAGCCCCATCTGGGCTTTAACGGTTTTGCCGGTGAAGTGGGACATACTTGTGTGAAGGTTGACGGACGTGAATGCGGCTGTGGTCGCAAGGGTTGTTTGGAAACTTATTGCGCAGAAAATGGTCTTTACAAGACGGCAGAGGAGTTGTTGTCAGAGAGCAACAAACCTTCGTTGCTGAGAGACCTTCCGAAACTGACGATCGGTGGCATTGCCCAATGCTGCGACCAAGGTGATGAACTGGCAATCGAGGTGTTCCGTCGTACTGGTGAAATGCTGGGGATCGGATTGGCCAACTATGCATCCATCCTGAATCCTGAGGCTATCATCCTGACGGGTGATATGATGCAGGCCGGGAAATGGCTTCTGAAGCCGATGCGTGATTCGTTCGATAAGCACGTGTTCCATAATATCAAGGACACGACGCGTATTCTCGTATCCATCCTTAAAGAAGGTGAACGTGATGTGCTCGGTGCCAGTGCGCTCGCTTGGGATGTCAAGGAGTATTCTTTATTTAAGTAACATAATCTTATTACATTACAGTGGAAGAGTATAATATCAAAACAAGAGTTGTCGGCGTCGATATCAGCATGGAGCGTACGACCTACGCTATTGTTGATGTGCGAGGTAACGTCGTTGCCGAGGGTCATTTCGCAACACTCGACTATCCTGATGTAAACAATTACGTGACGGCACTGAGTGAGAAGATCGTAATGTTGGTAGAGGAGAATGGAGGTTATGAGACCATCCGTTCTATCGGTATCAGTGCACCGAGTGCCAGTAACTTGTCCGGCTGTATTGAGAATGCAGCCAACCTGCCTTGGAAGGGAGTCATCCCTCTGGCAGCTATGGTACGTGACAGAATCGGACTGGCAGTAGGCCTGGCGAACGATGCACATATCGCTGCTTTGGGAGAATATGTGTTCGGTAGTGCGCATGGCATGTCGAACTTCATCGTTATACATCTCGGATCAGGATTAGGCAGTTGTTTCTTCAGCAACGGACGTGATCACAAGGGCGTTCAGGGCTTCGCTGGCGAAGTGGGCCATACCTGTGTCGTCGATGGCGGTCGTGACTGTGGCTGTGGTCACAAGGGGTGTCTGGAATCTTATGCTGCCGCCAAGGGTATTGTACTGACGGCTCGTGAGATGATGGCCGAGAGCGATAAGCCTTCGCTGATGCGTGATATTGAACATCTGTCGCCAAGAACTATCTCCGAGTGCTGTGACAAAGGTGATGAGATGGCCATTGAAGTCTATCGTAAGACGGGCTATATGTTAGGCATTGGACTGGCCAATTATGCCTCGATCATCAATCCCGAGGCAATTATCCTGACGGGCGGTATCTCCCATGCAGGACATTGGCTGCTCGATCCTACCTATGATTCGTTCGAGGCACATGTGTTCCCGAATATGCGAGGTCATGTGAAACTATTGTTGTCGAAACTCGACGATCGTGAGCGCGATGCACTGGGAGCAAGTGCCTTGGCTTGGGAGGTCCCTGAATATTCATTGTTTAAATAGAATGGATGTAGAGAGAATCAACGAGATTATCAACGCAAAGCCCAATTTGAGTACCGCCCTCGGGATGGAGTTTATCTCCACACCCGAGGACGATACTTGTTTGGCCCGTATGCAGGTCGATGAGCGTAATCGTCAGCCTTTTGGGTTCTTGAGTGGCGGTGCTTCACTGGCATTGGCAGAGAATGTAGCAGGCGTTGGTTCCTCTGCCCTCTGTCCGGGATGTGCTTGTGTGGGCATCGAGGTGAGTGGTTCTCATGTGAAGGCTGTGGCCGAGGGCGATACTGTGACGGCATATGCCCATTTGTTGCATCAAGGCACAACTCTTCATGTTTGGAATGTTGATATCAAGGACTCATCGGGTGACTTGATCTCGAATGTCCGTGTTACCAATTATATTATTAAGCAGAAGAAATAATGTCTTATGCCATCTATCGTTTGCCGCATGCTGATTATGCGACGCTGATTCAGCAGACAGAAGGTGAGCCTGCCGAATATCTTTTTTGTTCGGAACTCAACGGCAAACGAGGGTTTGTTGTTGCTCCATTTGAGGTGAAAGAGCAACAGCCTATCTTGCTCATTCGTCCAGATAAAGTGGAGAAGATTGGCGTTGGAGATGGTCATTGTAATACTTGCCTGCCCGTTCTGTCGACTCCTCAATCCCCGTCAACGACCTATACCATTGATTTCGCCAATTATCATGCCCAACTTGAGGCAGGCGTCTTTCGTAAGATTGTTTTGGCTCGTTGTGTCGATGAAGAATCCGAAGTGCCAGTCACCCCGATACAACTCTTCCATCGGGCTTGTGCGCTTTATCCCAGAATGTTTATCGCTTTAGTCGAGACAGAGAAGAGTGGTTGCTGGTTGACTGCTACACCTGAGATATTGCTGGATGGTGGAGGGTCGGACTGGCGCACTATCGCCCTGGCTGGGACGATGAGGTTGGCAGGCGATCAACTTGTGGGTGAGGGGGAGACCGTCTGTTGGCCTACCAAGGATATACAAGAACAGCGCATCGTCGCCACCTATATAGCAGAATGTCTGGAGCAGTTTACTGGTGATTTCCACGAGGAAGGCCCTCGTACCGTGCGCGCTGCCAACCTTGTCCATCTGCGGAGCGACTTCGCCTTCTCGTTGCCCGACAGTCAGCATCTAGGCGATTTGCTTCATGCGCTTCATCCCACCCCTGCCGTCTGCGGCCTGCCGAAGCGTGAGGCATTTCAATTCATTATCCGGAATGAGCATACCCCCCGCCGTTATTATAGTGGATTCATGGGGATGCTTGATCCGTTGGGCGATACCCATCTCTACGTGACGCTTCGCAGCATGAATATCGAAGGCAGTCATTATCATCTCTATGCTGGAGGAGGACTGTTGAAGGACAGCACTGAGGAACAGGAATGGCAGGAAACGGAGGCGAAACTTGAAACCATGCGAAGATGTATAGCAATAAAGAAAATGTAAATATCCTGACGGCTTTGTTGGTGGCGCATGGCGTGAAGCATGCCGTTTGTTGCCCTGGGAGTCGAAATTCTCCCATTGTGCATAACTTCAATGAGTGTCCTGATATTGAGTGCTATCCTGTGACGGATGAACGCAGTGCAGGTTTCTATGCCTTGGGTATGAGCCAGTGCTTACAGCAGCCAGTAGCCGTTTGTGTTACCAGTGGAACGGCCTTGCTCAATCTTGCGCCTGCTGTTGCTGAGGCTTACTACCAACATATTCCTTTGGTGGTGATTTCTGCTGACCGTCCTCAGGCATGGATAGACCAGTTGGACGGACAGACCCTTCCACAGCCCGATGCCCTCGGGCGATTTGTGAAAAAGGCGGTATCCCTGCCAGAGCCTTACGATACAGAATCTCGTTGGTATTGTAATCGCCTTGTCAACGAGGCTTTGATAGTCAGAAATGTTCCTGTTCACATCAATGTCCCCATTTCTGAGCCGCTTTTTGATTTCTCTGTAGAGCAGTTGCCAATGGAGCGTAAGATTGAACTCCGGCCTGCCGATATCTCTAATACCACCCTCACTCATGTCTGCCGTATGTTCATGCAGGCTAAGCGTCCCATGCTGATAGAAGGACAACCCATGAATCCTCATCTTGACGAAGCCGTCTATCTCGTGGGGGAAACTGAAGACTATGTTCCTGACTTCGTACTATATACAGGTGGTTCAATTGTCAGTAAGCGTGTGAAATATTTTTTGAGAAAGGCCAAAGAGACATGGGCTGTCAATGAAACAGGTGAGGTAAATGATACGTTTATGAATCTGACACATGTCATTCAGGGCGATGCAAAGGTCGTGGCTGATATGATCCGTTTCAATCTGGAACAGCAACCCCATCCTTTTGTCGAGAAATGGCAGCATTTGTTGGACGATGTGCAGCAGATGGCAGAATCTTATGAGCCTGCCTATTCCCAGATGGCAGCGGTGAAGTACTTCGAAGCAAAGACCCTTCACTCTTCACTTTTCACTATTCACTATGCGAATAGCACTGCTATCCGTTTGGCGAACATCTATGCCCGCCACTATGTCTATTGTAATCGGGGCGTGAATGGTATCGAGGGCTCCCTCTCCACAGCAGCAGGTTTCTCCTGTGTCACAGACGAGACTATCTTCTGTGTAATTGGTGACTTGAGTTTCTTCTATGACCAGAACGCCTTGTGGAACCAGAATCTGCGCGGCAATCTCCGCATCCTGCTGCTTAACAACGGCAAGGGCGGCATTTTTAATTTGCTGAAAGGCTTGGAAAAGAGTCCTGCCCGCGATCAATTTGTAGCTGCAGAGCACCATACCTCTGCCGAAGGTATCTGCCAACAGAACAACATCACCTATCTTAAGGCGGAGAACATGGAACAAATGCAGCAGGGCATCGACACCTTATTATATATAGAAAGTGAACGTCCCGTACTATTAGAGATCTTCACCGATTCCGCCGAGGATGAAAGGGTTTTCCGCGACTATTACCAAAAACTACGCGAAAGAGGCACCAACTGATGCCTCTTTCTTTATCTCGGATATTTGAAACTTGAGCCTCCTACGAACTCACGCATGATTGACGTGGGTGGTATCTCTGTATCGCTAATGGGGATGAAGTAACGGATAAATTTCAGCAGACGGTGGGCATCGGAGTATTCTGGACAGTTCTTGGGTACAGAGGCAAGGATAATCTCTGCATGGGGTCTCAGTACGGCAAACTCGATGTTAAGAGCCGAGTTGAACATCACGTCAGCAGTCTCTTGGAAGGGAGATATCCATTGGTCTTCAGACTCTAAAACATTCTTCCACTGGGCGATGGTCTGTTGAGCCGTAAAGGCCCCTTTATTGTAGTCGCGGATGATACGGCGCAGCAGACGGTTGTCACGGGTGGGAATCCAGTTGTGATCGTCGAGCGAGATACTCGTCAATGCGGAGATAAAAACCTTGTATTTCAGACTGTCAGGAATCTTTTTTGTTAGCAATGGGTTCAGTGCGTGGATACCCTCGATGATGAGTACCGTGTCGCTACCTAACTTCAGTTTCTTTCCATTATACTCCCGTTTGCCCGTCACGAAGTTATACTCGGGAATCTCCACACGTTCACCATTCATCAATCTTAGCAGATGGTCTTCGAGCAATGCGTATTCTACAGTCTCGATATTATCGAAGTCATAGTCGCCGTTTGGCAACTTCGGGGTATCGACACGGTTCACGAAATAGTCGTCTGTTGAGAACGATACGGGTCGCAGTCCGCAAGCTAACAACTGGATGGAGAGTCGTTTACAGAAGGTTGTCTTACCTGAACTCGACGGTCCTGTGATGAGCACCAATCTTACTGGATCTTTTTCACGATGGAACCGATGGTCTATCTCTTCTGCAATCTGCACTATCTTCTTCTCTTGCAGGGCCTCCGACACCTGTATCAGTTCTGAGGCATGTCCCCGCATAACGGCCTTGTTCACGTCACCCGCATTCGAGAGACGCATGATGATGTCCCAGCGGGTCTTCTCTGCAAACATTTCGAAGGTCTTGGGTTGGGGCATTTTCTCAGCCACCTTCAGCGGGTTATACCAGTCTGGCACCCGTAGCAATAGTCCGTCCTCGTAGCGTTCTAGTCCCCATACCTGCAGATAACCTGCACTAGGTACCAGCGGTCCGTAGTAATAATCTACGGTGTCGCCCAGTGTGTAGTAGTCGCTGTATATCTGTCCACTGGTTTCCAAAAGTTTTACCTTGTCAGAAAACCCTCGTTCCGAGAACACGCGAATGGCCTCTTCGTTGGTGGCCTCCGTACGACGGAAAGGCATGTCGAGATCAACAATCTCTTGCATCCGATTCCTGATATGCTCTACATCGTCATCCGTCAGCGGCTCATTGCCTTTCTTCTTTAGGTTACAGTAATAGCCCCTGCTTAGCGAGTGCTCGATAAACAATTTCGACCCAGGGAACACATCCTGCGTGGCCTTGTAGAGCAGGAAACTCAATGAGCGCACATATACACGGTGGCCTGATCCCTCACGGGCATCCAGAAACTCTACGTCACGATTTTGAAACAGTCTGAACTTCAGTCCCTGCGAGGTGTTATTTACTCTGGCTGATACGACTGGGTAAGGCAACTGGATGTTGTCGGCAAATTCCTGATACACGTCGAGCAGCGAGGTCCCCTCAGGGAAACTCTTCGTCACATTGTTGTTCTTACAGCGGATTTGTAACATAATCTCACAGGTATAACTTCATTGCTGGGGTTTGTCCTTGCCGTGCACACTCTTGATCTTCATGCCTAACTTACCGGGTAGGATGGCGTTGAGCGTGACACCTACAAGGGCAGCGAGAGCCAGCCCGGAGAAATGGATGGGGCCAATGCTCACATTATCGTCGGCACCGTATTTCACTCCGATGGCGATGACCAGGATAGAGGCCGCCACAAAGACATTACGTGAAGAGTTTAGATCGACACTGTCCTCCACAAGATTACGCACACCAACGGCAGAAATCATGCCATAGAGAATCAGACTTACACCACCGATGGTAGCAGCGGGCATCAAGCCGATGAGACAGGCAAACTTGGGACAGAAGGAGAGCAGAATGGCGAAGATGGCGGCCAGACGGATGACTGCAGGGTCGAAGACCTTCGTAAGGTTCAGTACGCCGGTATTCTCGCCGTAGGTGGTATTGGCCGGTGCTCCAAAAAGTGAAGCCAGTGCGGTGGCTAGACCGTCACCCATTAACGTGCGGTGCAGACCTGGTTCCTTCAGAAAGTCCTTTCCTACAGTGGAGGAAATGGCACACATGTCACCGATGTGCTCCATGATGGTTGCAATGGCTATCGGCAGGATAGC
>Ga0310786_10003624_pt1 | contig 22298 bp, 20 predicted proteins | sample AusTroGonzalo_MG_FD_203881 | JGI IMG/M metagenome (GOLD analysis project Ga0310786, IMG submission 203881) | Bovine rumen microbial communities from tropical cattle in Woodstock, Queensland, Australia - Gonzalo_03 (v2) (version 2) | ecosystem: Host-associated > Mammals > Digestive system >...
ACGATAGGTCTGGAAAACGCATTGGATATGAATTGTCGCAACGATACGAAAAGGATTCCCTGGATGGGGAACTTCGTTCAAAGTGGGGCGAGGGAACTGTAATTACCAGGTATTCAAAAGAAGATAGTTGTTTCCGAATTTCAAAAGAGATAAACGCGGAATCTGCGGATTCTGTTGTTTCTTTCAAGACGAGTATTTCTGGGGATTCTAGTTTCTATGTCGGTAAACGCAAGAATGGGATAGTGACGGAATGTGTTGCTTGCAAGTGGCGTGACGGACGTTGCGACGAGGTGATTCGCGAAAGTAAAATGGAGTTGGATTCCGTTTCTGGAAAATTGCTTGGTTTTGCATTCAGGACGCGCGAAACTTATGTCGAAGGTTCCTTGTATGTAGGCGATGAATTCTATGCGGATAAAATGTTGTTTGATAGTTTGCAGCGCATCGTTGAGTATGAATATAATGATCAAGTTTTTCGTTATGAGTATTCATCGAATGATACGGCAAACTACAATGTAAACATTTTGGGCAAATCAGGGCAGAAGGTCGGCTTTTACAAGAGAAAGCTTAAGGAAAATCGTGAAATTGTCAAATACGGAACCGATCGTTACGAAACGGAAATTACCCGTTATTACGAGAATGGAAAATTAGTGAAGGAAACTTCGGAAAAGATTAACTTTTACGAGTCTGTCTCTTCTCGGACAAAGCTATTTAATTCGGCTGGTGACGAGGTGCTAGATTCTGCTTTCTACGAAGATACTTTTTTCCCTGGAACGCGGTTTGATCCTCATGCATTTATCGTAAAACACGAATACGATGAAAATGGAAAACTCAAGACTTATGAACAATTTCAGGAGTCTTTTGTGAAAATGTTCCCGTTCATTTTTGTTCCTGCAAAGAAGGAATCGCGAAAAGAGGTCAGGAGGCTTGAACTTGATTACGATGAGGCAGGGCGATTAAAATCGATAACGGATGAAAGCGAAGATGAAAATATGGCGTTACGGTATGGCTTTCCGTTGAATATGCGGCGGATTGTCTATTCGAAAGGGAAACTCGAAAACGTCGAGGAATGTAAAGAACCTTATGACCCCTACAAGCATTTGAAATCGCGAAGGCCAAAGAAACAAGAAAAACAGGAAACTCCAACGGATTCGCTGGAATAAAAAATGTCAATTTCTGCGGGGGTGCCATTTGGCGCCCCTTTTTCTATCTTTGGGCGCATGGAATTCAAACGTTTTGAAGCTCTCATCGAGATGTTCCCGCAGGTGCAGATTTTCAGCACCGAGGGCGAGGACCTTGACCGAGTCATTACCCATTTCTTAAATCAGCGCGAAAAAGTCTCCACGATGTCGGAGGCGGTGCAACGCAAAATCCAGCAGGCGCTGGCGCCGTTCTTCCAGCAGCGTTTTATCAGCTTGCACGATGCCGAAGCCCCGCTCGTGCGGAACCTGCTGTTGGACAAGAAGTTCTTTTTGCAGACTGACCGCTATATTGATGATATGGCTTGGCCGTTGACCGACCCGGAAAAACTCGGTGAGGCTTTGAGCATTGCAGACCTTGCTGAAGGAATTCTCGATCGCAAATTGTTGAGCCTTTCGAACGGCGAACTCCGCCGTGTGTTGCTCGCTCGCATGTGGATGGAAACGCCGGAATGGGTTTATTTCAATGACTTGTTTGGCGGGCTCGATCCGGAGTTCCGCGCGCATTTGGCAGGCTCTGTTGTCGACCTTGCAAAACGCCCGAATTTGAATGTTGTCGTGCGCCTTGCTCGCGAAGACGAACTGCTCCCGGAAATCCCGGCGTTTGTTTATGCCGACAAGACGTTTACGCAGTACGAAGGCGAACTCCCGAAAGCCGCAATCGCCCCGAAGTTCAAGAAAGCCGAACTCAAGGATTACGAGATTGTTTCGCTCATACCTCAAAGCGAGCTTGCGAGCGACCCCATAGCCCAAACCTCTTCGGAAATTCTCTTCGACTTGAAGCATGTGAATGTTCGCTTTGGTGATACGGACGTGTTGAAAGACCTCAACTGGACTGTGCGCAAGGGTGAACATTGGGCCGTGATGGGCGAGAATGGCGCCGGCAAAAGTACGCTTCTCGGAATGCTCACAGCAGACCATCCGCAGATTTACAACAACGACATTACGCTCCTCGGTGAACGCCCGGGGCATGGCCTCAACATCTGGGATCACAAGGCGAAACTCGGATTCTTCTCGCCGGAACTGGCGCTCCAGTACCGCGAAGACTTGAGCCTCTTGGATGTGCTTTGCACAGGCTTTACGCCGAACCTCTGCCGCGCTGAAAACATCACGTGGGAAGAAAAGGCGAAGGCCCGCGAATGGCTTGCTTACCTGGGCTTTGAAGACACCTCGATTTCCATCCGCAAGATTTCTCCGATTGACAAGCGCTTGGTGCTGATGGCTCGTGCCGCAATTCGCCCACCGAAAGTTCTTTTGCTCGATGAACCGACGCAAGGATTGAAGGGCGAATATCGCGATAAGCTGTTCCACTTGTTGCAACTGCTTTCGACAGAAACGACAATCATCTTGGTAAGCCATTACGAAGAAGAATGGCCGCCTTGCATGACGCACCTCCTTAGAATGCCGAAGTTCTCGTTATGAGTTTCCTCTTCGTTGCCATCGGCGGAGCTCTCGGAAGTGTGTTGCGTTACTTCCTCTCCTTGGTCATTCCCAAGGTTGCAGGATTCCCGTGGCCAACGTTTGTCGCAAACGTTCTCGGTTGCCTTTGCATCGGGGTTTTCTCGGGGCTTTTCCTCAAGTGCGGTAGCTTGTCGCCGAATCTCAAGCTGTTTTTGGTGACTGGCTTTTGCGGTGGCTTTACCACATTTAGCACTTTCGCCAACGAAAACTTGGCGCTTCTTCAAAGCGGAAAAATCGGAATGTTTGCAATTTATGCCATTTCGAGTTTTGTGCTTGGGGTTGCCGCCTGTGCCGCGGGGCTTTACCTCATGGGCTTCAACCGCTAAATTTGTTTGTTAAAATTTGCAAACATGCGTACGCTTTGATAACGTTAGATGTATTTTGAAAATTGATCCAATGTTGGATGTATAAAACAAAATAACATTTTAAAAATAACGTTTCATAGGAGTGTATGATGGCGAAGAAAGTTCTGCTTCTCTGTGGTGATTTTACTGAAGATTACGAAACTATGGTTCCGTTCCAGTCTATGTCCATGCTTGGCTACCAGGTAGATGCTGTGTGCCCCGACAAAAAGGCCGGTGAAACGGTGGCTACTGCGATTCACGATTTCTTGGGTGAACAGACTTATTCCGAATCCCGTGGTCATAACTTTGCCCTCACGGCAGATTTCGATGCTGTGCAAGTGAAGAATTACGAAGGCCTGTTCATTACGGGTGGCCGCGCTCCGGAATACATCCGCTTGAATCCGCAAGTCATCAAAATTGTGAAGGAATTTTTCAAGGCCAAGAAACCTGTGGCCGCTATTTGCCATGGCCCGCAAGTGCTTGCTGCTGCAGGCGTGCTGAAGGGCTACAAGGCAACGGCTTACCCTGCTGTTGGTCCGGACATTACTCTTGCCGGTGGTAAGTATGTAGCTGTGAATGTGGACGAAGCCGTTGTGGACCGCAACCTGGTTACGGCTCCGGCATGGCCTGGCGATACGGCTATTGTCCGCGAATTCGTGAAACTCATGGGCGCAAAAATCAAGATTTAATTCTAGCGCTGTTCCAAAACTTTCTAAAAGTAATTCTTTCAAAAAAGACATATACTTCGGTATCTGTCTTTTTTTGTTTTGTGAAAAAGTCTAAATTTCCGTCAAGAAAAATTTTTAAAACCCAGAGGCGCATTGCGCCGACCTCATACCTCAAAGTGCCGTAGGCACGACCTCAAAGCTAAATCATGCAACTGAATGAACAAAATATTTTAAGTGCCTTGCGTGCGGTCCAGGATCCGGACTTGCACAAAAATATCGTTGAACTAAACTTTGTTCAAAATCTGAAAATCGAGGACACGAAAGTTTCTTTTGATTTGCGCCTCACGACTCCGGCATGCCCGATTCGTGACCGATTCAAGGACCAGTGCATTGCCATTGTGAAGTCTCTTGGTGCAAGCGAGGTGAACGTGACGTTTACGGCGCAAGGTCGCGTAGGCGGCGAAGACAACTCCGCTGCTAAAGCTCCGCAACAGTCTTACATCGGTGAAGTGGCGCATGTGGTTGCTGTGGCAAGCGGCAAGGGCGGTGTGGGTAAATCGACCGTGACGGCAAACCTCGCTATGGCGCTCAGCCTTTCTGGCGCTCGCGTGGGAATCCTTGACGCCGACATTTACGGTCCGAGCATGGGACTCATGTTCGGGATTGATAAAGCTCCGCAAGTTTTCGAAGACAATACGATTGCTCCGGTTGAGGCAAAGGGCGGTATCAGTATTGTTTCCATGTGCATGTTCGCGGATTCTGATAAGGCGACTATCTGGCGTGGACCGATGGTTTCGCAGATGATCCAGCACTTCATCCATCATGTGCGTTGGGGCAAACTCGATTACCTTCTTGTAGATTTTCCTCCTGGAACTGGTGACATTCAGCTCACGCTCACGCAGAATTGCCCGATGGCAGGTGCTGTTGTCGTGACCACTCCGCAAGAGGTGGCTCTTGCAGACTGCCGCAAGGGACTTGCCATGTTCGATAACGTTGGCGTTCCGGTGATTGGCGTTGTCGAGAACATGAGCTATTTCATTTGCGATGAATGTGGCAAACACCACAATATCTTCCCTGCTGGTGGTGGTCAAAAGATTGCTGAAAAGTGGGGTGTGCCGCTCATTGGCAAGGTCCCGCTTGAACCTGCCGTTGCCGGTTGTGGCGACGAGGGAACCCCAGCCGTACTCCGTTATCCGAATTCCGAGTCCGCAAAGGTGTTTATGGATTGCGCCGAAACGGTGGTCCGCACGCTTGCCGTATTTGAAACCGAAGGTGATGGTGTTCTCAAGAATTTTAATTACGATTTCGAACAACTGCCTGTGGAGGATGTATGATCCAGCCTAAGAAAGTTTTCAGAACAAAAGATGGTAAACTTGGTTTTGAATGGAATGACGGAACCCGCACTGCTTGCGATGTCCGTACGCTCCGTTTAGCTTGTCCGTGCGCACTCTGTGTCGATGAACATACCGGCGAAAAACTTTTGGATGATTCGACAGTTCCCTTGGATGTAAAGTTGGAACATGTTCAATCGATTGGTCGCTATGCAGTGGGTCTTTCTTTTAACGATGGGCATCGTTCGGGAATTTACCCATATGATAAACTCAAGGAATTGACGAAAACTGCATAAAAAACCATATTTTAAACTGTCTATGGTGGTTTGTCCAAGACAAAAGGTGTTGTTTTATGAGTGATTTTAACGAAGCTCTTTATTTTCGTGACTTGAATAGGTATCCTACGCTGACTCCGCAGGAAGAGTCTGCGCTGTTGAAAATTATCAAGAACGGTGAAACCGAAGAAATTCGAAAGTCTGCCTTGCAGCGCCTTATTCGCGGAAACTTGCGATTTGTGGTGAGTGTCGCCCGCAAGTACCAGGGTCGTGGTCTTTCTCTTTTGGACTTGATTAACGAAGGGAACCTCGGTCTTTTCAAGGCGGCTAAACGCTTTGACATGGACAAGGATGTGAAGTTTATCAGCTACGCCGTGTGGTGGATCCGTCAGTCTATCCAGAAGGCTTTGTTCGAACAGGTGGGCGCAGTCCGCATTCCGCCTAACAAGCTTGCCTTGGTGAACCGCTTTAAACGCGCCTTGATGCAGAACGGCGGTGACTATGACAAGACTATTTCGATGGAAGAATTTGCTCCGTACGAACGCGACATCGTCGAAGTCATGGAAAAGATTGTCGATATCTCGCTTGATGCTCCGATTGGCGATGATGCTGGTGTTTCCAGTGCCGATTCCGTGAGTACGCTTATGGACGTGCTCGGTAGCGATGGCAACCAGGATGAAGACATGGAACGCGAAGAGCGCAAGAAACTCATTCAGGAAACGCTCTCGTCGCTTCCGCAGCGTGAAGAAGAAATTCTCCGCATGTTCTATGGCCTTGATACTGTTGAAGATACGACCCTCAAGGATATCGGTGAAGATTTGAAACTTAGCCGTGAACGCGTCCGCCAAATCAAAAATAAAACCTTGCGTCGTTTACAGAAGAGCAAGGAACATAAAGAAAAATTGGCTGACTTTTTGGAAATTTAATTGGAACTCTAAATAGGGATTCTGATGTCGAATACCTCATCTGCTTCTCGTACTGCTGCGTACCTTTTCCTGTTTTGTTTTTTTGGGGCGCTGATTGCGTATGGCGGATACAAGCTTTACAATAAATATGGACCATCCAAAACGGTCGTAGGCGATATCCCGTTTGGACTTGATGCGGGGACGACCATTCTAAATGGCGATGCTCCGAATTTCAAGGCCGATGTCGAGCGTCTTCCGGTGCAGGCTCAGGCTGAACTCCGCCGTGCCGGTGAACTTTCTCGCAGTGGGGCAACGAAGGCCGCGTACGAAATTTACGATGCACTTGTGCTTTTGTACCCGAATGTCGATGCAGCTGTCTGGGGTGAAGTCAATACGTTGTTCCATATGGATTCTGTTTCGGAATCTATGCGCGACCGTGCCGAAATTTTGATTGGTCGCTTGATGACGCGTTATCAAAATACTGGTATCGGTTTTTATCTGGACAGCCGTAAGTCGCTGTTGGCAGGCAATTTGACCGTGGCGCTTGAACTTGCAAAGATGGCTAGTTCGCGAGCCCCTTCCATTTATGAACTCAGATTGTGGTATGCGGAGCTTCTGCATAAAAATGCGAACATGAGGGACGCTGTTAACGAATGCCGTGCGGCAATCAGCCTCTCGTCGGGCGATTCTCAGCGTGCGTTTGAACTTTTGGCGAAAGTTTATCACGATGACGGTGTGTTGGACAGTGCAGCACTCGTGGTTGATTACGCTTTGACGCAGTTCCCGCTTTCGGCTGAATTGCTCCTTTTGCGCGGTTACCTTGCAGAATACAATGGCAAGTTTGATGTGGCTGAGAAAACGTATCAGCGCATTATTGCGTTCCGTCCGGATTACGAAAAGGCCCGCCGCGCCATGGCGACTATTGGCGAAAAGACGGCTCCTGGCAAGAACGGGCATTACATGGGATCTTCTAGAGATAGGGCGCAGGTGGCATGCGACATTCTTGCTCCGCTGGTCGAACGTTATCCAGAAAACCTGCCGCTCCGCGAAGCTTTGGGGACGGCTTATACGAAAGCCCACATGTTCGACATGGCTCGTCGCGAGTTCAACTACATCCTCAAGAACGACCCGGAATATCCTGATATCAAGTCTCGCATAAGTGAACTAGAACAAGTTCGCAAGGCTACCATCGAGGAATACAATAATGGCCTCACTGCCAACTTGAATCGTGCTGTTGACAGTCTGCGTGGATCGTTAATGCCCGAAAAAAAACACGATTTTTCGACCAAATTGGGGCATTATCTTGTTCGCTATGGGGCGTCTTCGCAGGAATTCTTTAAAAAGTATTCGGCCTCGAATTTTAAACAAGTGAGACGCTTTGTTTGGCAAGAATCTTTCTACGAGAATCCGTATCACCATACCTACACAGTCGTCTTTGATTCGCTGAACCGCTTTAAAGAAGTCCATGTGGTTGTCTTTGATTCGGCTTCGACATCTAACCATCTTGGCGTGGCTCCTGAAATTTTCACACGCCTCTTGAAGCAAAATTCGCGAATTTCGGGTATCAGCAATAATACTGGCGAAACAGATTGCGGCAATGGCGTTATCATGGATGCTGCCGTTTGGGAAACCCGCGATAACTTCGAAATTTTGGCTCGCATCGTCGGAAAACCTGCTGAAGTGCGCATGGTTCGACTGGATCGCAATACTTTGCCCCCATCTGGCATGAAACTTTGCGATTATATGCCTCTTCTTATGGAATTTTAGCTCGTAAATATCTATTTTATAGCTATATGTTCCGTGGTCGTTTTTTAGTTTTAGTCTTTTTTGCTGCTTTGTTGGATGGCTGTACTTGCTGCGCCTACCTGAACCATATGTTCAATGCGGAACGGCTTTATGACGAGGCTACCGAACTTCGCCAAGCTCGTTTGGATAGTGTTCCCGAAGAAACCCAGTCTTATCCGGGGAGCGAGGAATCTCAAAAATACGATAAAGTCATTGAAAAGGGCTCTCGTGTGCTGGAACGTTTCCCCAAAAACAAGACCCGCACTGCTGAAGCCGTTTTCCTCATTGCCGAATCTTATAGACACAAGTCCGATTGGCCGAGGGCGATTACAAAGTACGACGAATACGAACGCTATTTTTCCGATAACGATTCTATGCGTGCTGTGGAATACCAGCGTGCCTACTGTCTCTATCGCAACCAGGAATTTAATATCAGCCGCTTTGCGTTGGAACCTGTAGTTGCCGACAAAAAGCATCCCTACTACTTCCAGGGGTTGAATCTGCTTTCGCTTTTGGATGAAAAATCCGAGGCTCCTGAACAGGCCATTGCCGCATTAGAAGCCGTACTTGCGGATACGAGTGGAACGCCCTACATGAAGGGAAAGGCCCATTTCCGCTTGGCAGGTCTCTATTTCAAGATGGAAAATTGGGAAAAGGCGCACCATCATTACAACGCCAAGGAAATTGCAAATCTGAACGATCGTGAACGCCAAACTGCGGGTGAACAGTCTGCAGAATGCCTTGTGAACACGAAGCAATACCTCAAGGCGGCCGACGAATTCAAGGAACTTTACAAAAATCCGGCTTTTGAAAATAAACGTTCGTTCTATCTCGTTCGAATTGGCGAAACTACGCTTTTGGCTGGCCGCAATGCTGATGCCTATGTCATTTTCAATAAGGTCAATTCGGAATACTCGAAAACGGAGAATTCGGCTCGCAGCTATTTCAACATGGGCGATTACGAACAGACCAAGACCTTGAATTATGAACTGGCGATGTCTTATTATGACAGCAGTTACATTGCAAGGGCTATTAGCGAATATGGTCAAAAATCGCGTGAACGCCGTAATGCTTTGAAACGCCTTGTTTCGATGCGCGAAAAGAACGACGAGATTATTCAAAACAAAGATTCCATTCCCGATATGAAGTCGTTCTTCAAGAACGAGTTCATGATTGCAGAACTCTTCTTGCTCAAGCTTTCTGAGGCCGATAGTGCCGTTGCAAGGCTTACGAACGTGATTGAAAATTCCGATGATACATCAAGTGTTATGCGAGCATCATACGCAAGGGCGTTTATTTATGACGAGTTCTTGCATGATCCGGACACTGCAGAAGAAATGTACAAGGAAATCATTGAGAAGTTCCCGAATACGGAATACGCAAAGCAGGCCCAGGCGAACCTCGGCATGCGAGTGACAATGAAAACACGTGAAGATGAAGCTCGTGAGCGTTACATGGCCGCAGAAAGCCTGTGGACGGTAGCTTCTGAAATGCCTGCAAGCAAGATGGATCAGGTGGATTCTGCCTATGCGAAGGCTTTTGCCGCGTTTGATGGCGTGCACAATGATTATCCGCAAACGCAATCGGGCATTCAGGCGCTTTACATGAAGGCCATTTACTACCAGATGATTCCGCGAATGGACAGTGCCGTTGCCATTTATCGAGAGCTTCGCGATAAGCACGGCCAGACACCGTGGGGCAAGCAAGCTGTTTATGTGCTCAATACGCGATTGACAACAACGGATGACGATATTGAAAGGTTGCGTAAGCGTACCGCCGAGACTATCCAAGGGCTAGAAAAAAAATCAGCAAGGTATTACGAAGAATTGCACGCCAAGCCCGAAGAAAAGAAAGCTGATATCATAAGCAAAGAAGACGAAATTCTCGAAAATACGTATAACAGCATGTACGATTTTGAGTAGACAATATGGGTTCTCGACTCCTTTTAGCTGTTCTCCTTTGCGTACTGTTGGCGTTTACAGGATGTTCCGGGTCTACGCACCGTAAGGGATACAACCGCATGGCGGGGGCTTCGCGAGTCCAGAAAAAGGCTGAAATCGGATATACCTTTTCGGGTGATGCCAGTTTCTATGGTAAGGGTTTCGATGGCAAGAAAACAGCCAGCGGAGAAATTTTTGACAAGGATGATTTCACGTGTGCACACAGAACGCTACCGTTCGGCACGAAATTGAAAGTGGTTCGCGTAAAGACGGGCGCCTCGGTGGTGGTTCGTGTGAATGACCGCGGGCCCTATGCGAAAAAGCGAGTGCTGGATTTGAGCGAAGCTGCGGGAAAGGTTCTTGGATTCGATAAGGCGGGTCACGGTCAAGTCAAGGCTACCGTCGTAGAATAGCCCCGCTACATCGTCATGCTGAGGGGCAAAGCCCCGAAGCATCCAGTCAATTTTTTTCGCGAAAATACAAAATGTCACAATATGACATTTGACGATTCTATATTAGTGCTCGTAAAGACACTGAACACCAAAAGGTGAAAATATGAATCGTAAGGCAGTTAAATTAAAAAAGCATGTAGTCGAAATTCCGGAACCGTCCCAGTGGGACGAATCTCCGTGGGATTCCGGCTTTTCCATTTTCAAACGTCGAATTGGGGAACTTATGCAATTAAGCGGTAATGATGATACCGTTGTCGATGACGATGACTTGATTCCGTATTACCGCATGGGCGAAAGCGAAACGTTCGTGCTTTCTGCCCTCGGTTGCTCCGTTTGCGGTTAGGGCTTTGGCAGTTTATTTGCGATTGATTCGCAACATCACTTGTAGGGAATTGCCTATATGCTGATGTTCATAGTTGTGGTTGTTGTATCGACTGTCAGATGAGTCGTAACCTGATTCAATTTCGATAAATTGCCATCTTATGCCAATGCCCATGTATGTTCTTTCGGAGATTGGCCAGTCTTTTCCGATTTCAAAATCTAAACCTAAGACAAAATGACTGTCTCTATAGTTGGTGCTTCTTATATTGCCATAAGCGTCAACGAGGCCATCGAATGGATCGTTCATAATGATGGCGCCAAAGGACAGTTTGCCGCTAATGTATGCGTCTTTCCAGAATTCGCTGCTTGAGCGAGAGAACGGGAAAGCGGTTACACCAGCACCGAATAGAAAGACAGATGCGTCAATGTCGTTTTTGACAGCGTATTTTTTGTAGGAATCGTCGATGTCGTATTTTCCGTCAATGGTTGCGATTTCGAAGGACCCATGAATGCCGATGAGCCCCTTGATGAGCAAGCCTGCAGTGAGTTCGCCTGCGTAGCCGTAACCAGTACCATCGTATTCAAGTTTTTCACTGTAATAGCGGTGGTCGTAGTCGATGTTTGTCATGTTAAAGCCGACAGCGGCGTTAAAGTAGAAACTGTTTCTTCTGGGAGCTTTCTTGGTAATGCCGAATTCGGTTATTGAGGCTTGAGGCTGATCGGAGTCCCAAACCGATGTCGAAGTGTTCGATGTCGTATTATCGTTAGCGAAATAATCTTGTGCAAAGGCTGTTGCACAGAAAAAAGCGGTAATTAAAGCAGGTAGAATCCTTTTCATATATCCCCCTTGAGACGAGTTTTGATAAAGGGTTCACATCACTTTAAACTTATATTTTTTTATAGCTGACGAAACGAATGTTGTTATAAAAATCTTTGTGAATACCCGTAAATTCAAGCCATGGGTAATTTGTAGCTTCGGCTTTGAGCATTTCACCTTGTTCCGACCCGATTTCAAGCAAAATCGATGCGCCCGGATTGAGTCGGTTTTCGGTTTGTTGCAAAAGTTTGCGGACAAGGTCTAGTCCATCGGCGCCACCGAACAAGGCGAGTGCCGGGTCGTACTTTGCGACTTCGGGCTGGAGTTTGTCCTTTTCTCCATCGGGAATGTAGGGGAGGTTTGCGATAAGGCAATCGATTTTTGCAGAGGAGTCACCGGCGGCTTTCTCGGTTACTTCGGCTGTCACGGCGTTGAGCAGGTCGCCTTGTGCAAAAGTCAAGGAGGCTGAGCCTGCCGAAGCGCCCGCGGCATCCGCGTCAGCGTTAGAACTGCCGAGTCCATTTGCTTCTGCGTTTGTACGTGCAAGAGCAAGTGCGTCTTCGGAGATGTCTGTTGCAAGAACACGCGTGCCCTTGATTTCTTTGGCACATGCAATCGAGATGGCGCCTGTGCCCGTTCCGATTTCGACGATGAACGGGTTTTCGATGCCCTTCAAGCAGTCCGCAGCCATGTCCACGAGCGATTCCGTTTCCGGGCGCGGGATAAGCGCACGGCGGTCGCACTTGATAATGAATCCGCGGAAGCTCGTATCGCCGATGATGTGCTGCAGCGGCTCACGCGTTGCCCTGCGTGCAACCATCGTGCGAAGCACGTCCAGCTCCGCTGGCGTGAGCGGCTTCTCGAAGTTCAGGTACAGGTCCATGCGGTTCTTCATCTTGAGCCCGTAGCTGATGATGTACTCGGCATCGAGACGTGCATCAGGAATGCCCTTCTTTTCAAAGAAGACCTTGGTGCGGTTCAAGATTTCAAGCACTGTCATTTGCTGCATTAGACTTTCCTTTTTTACCTTCTAGATTGCTTCGTGGCTTCGCCTCTCGCAATGACGTTTAATGGGTCTTCTTATCTCGGCTTCATTGTCATGCCCGATTTAGTCGGGCATCTCCCTCTTGTTTACTTGAGAAAAGGAGATCCCCGCCTTCGCGGGGATGACTTTAAGCGTTGAACTTTCCGAGTTTTTCCTGGGCGTTCGCCATCTGGAGACCATTGATGATTTCATCAAGTTCGCCCGTCACGACCTTGTCCAAATTGTAAACGGTGAGGCCAATGCGGTGGTCCGTTACGCGGTTCTGCGGATAGTTGTAAGTGCGGATTTTGGCAGAACGGTCGCCAGTACCCACCAAAGCCTTACGGTTTGCCGCTTCTTCCTTTTCTTTCTTGGCGATGACCGCGTCAAGAATCTTGGAACGCAACATTTCCATGGCGTGGAGTCTGTTCTGCAACTGGCTACGTTCGGTCTGGCAGCTCACCACCACACCCGTCGGGATATGCGTCAAACGCACGGCGGAGTCCGTCTTGTTGATGTACTGACCGCCAGCACCCGAAGAACGGTAGGTGTCCATGTGGATGTCGGCTTCGCGAATTTCCACGTCGACTTCTTCAGCTTCCGGGAGGATTGCGACTGTAGCCGCAGACGTATGCACACGGCCCTGCGTTTCCGTTTCGGGCACGCGCTGCACGCGGTGAACGCCACTTTCGAACTTCAGCGTTCCATAAACGCTGTCGCCTTCGATGAACACGCGGATTTCCTTGTAGCCACCCACAGTGCCTTCGCTCAAGTCCTGGATGGTCATCTTCCAGCCCATCTTGTCGCAGTAGCCGCGGTACATGCGGAACAAGTCGCCCGCAAACAGTGCGGATTCATCACCGCCGGTACCGCCGCGAATTTCGAGCGTCGCGTTGCGGAAGTCCCACGGATCCTTCGGCACCATCAAAATCTGCAGTTCGTCGGTCACTTCGGGGAGCTTCTTTTCGATTTCCGAAATTTCAGCCTTTGCCATCGCGACCATCTCCGGGTCGGAATCGCCGAGGGCAATCTTGTATTCGTCAAGATCGTCCATCATCTGCAGGTATTCCTTGGCCTTCAAAACAGCCTTTTCGATACCCTTGTACTGCTTGTGAATCTTGTTGTAACGAGTCTGATCACCGAGAACATCCGGATTTCCGAGTTCCGATTCCAGTTCTTCGTACTTTTCAATGAGTTTTTTTGCCTTTTCTTTCATCGTGCCCAAAGATAGAAAAAGTGTGCAAGGCGAGTGAAGCGGGGTTGCTCGCAAACCCATTTTCGAGCCGTAGCCACGGACGCCAAAGGCGTCAAAAGTGAGCAAGGCGAGTGAAGCGGGGTTGCTTGCAAACCCATTTTCGAGCCGTAGCCACGGACGCCAAAGGCGTCAAAAGTGAGCAAGGCGAGTGAAGCGGGGTTGCTTGCAGACTCATTTTTGAGCCGTACTAAACGCGTTCCGAAGGAACTCCGCATAGAAACTTTTATGTCTGGTTTTGAATTTCAGCCGGTTTGTTTTCCCTAGAATTTTATAATTATTAAATTTTGCTTGTAAAGCTGCAATTAATTCTGGTAATTTTATGGAGATATTCCCCATCGGTACATTTTTCGGCGATGCCGTCTACAAGTACGACGCTCCTAGGCAGGGGCGCCTTTTTGCCGGGCATCCGGGCCGAATTGTGCTGAATCCAGGGCAGAATTTCGAGATGGCACTCCGCGATCTCGACGGGTTCGAACGCATTTGGGTGATTTTCCAGTTCCACGAAAATGCAGGTTGGCGCCCGACGACGCGCCCGCCAGTGCCGCCGAAGGGCAAAGACCGTGTGGGCACTTTTGCAAGCCGCAGTCCTTACCGCCCGAATCCGATTGGGCTTTCTTGCGTTCGCTTGTTAAAAATTGATGGTCTTACGTTGTTTGTAGACGAGGCGGACCTCTTGAACGAGACTCCGATTCTCGATATCAAGCCGTACATCCCGATGGCGGATGCTTTCCCTAATGCCAAAGCAGGCTGGGTCGAAGAGCAAGTTGGTGACTTGTGGAACATTGAGGAATCGCACGAATTCAGCGAACAGAATCGCTGGATTGCGGAACATAGCCCTTTTGATTTGCTTAGCTTTGCGCAGGTCCAGCTGTCACGAGGCAATTTCACAAAAGACGTTTTTGACACAACGCGCCGCCGCTTGACGATTGACGAAAATGCAAAAACGGGTGTGCTTGCTTATCGTACATTCCGTATCCATTTTAGCTATGACGAATCTTCGCGTACGGTCTATTTGCAGAAAATCGCAAGTGGCTACACGACAGAAGAACTCTATTCTTCCGAAGATAAATACGGCGACAAAAAAATCCACAGGGAATTTGTGGATTTTTTCAAGTAGATTTTCAAAACTCTATTATTTACGTAAGCATTCGAAGTATTTGACATCACTACAATTCATGGTTTCCATGACCGTAAATGTCGTGACGATTTTAGGTGCTTCGGAAAGTTCACCGCAGTATGAGAACAGGAACCCGACGTGCATCTCGAACGGACGAGGTTCGTAATCGCAATTGTCGGAAATGTCGTTGATAGTGATGTTGTCTTTTGAAATCTTCGTGAGCACATGTATTGCTGGCGATGTGTCGCGGATGTTCAGCACGTAAAGTGGACAACTATTTGTTTTAATTGTGTCTTTTATTGCTAGGTACGCTTTTGGGAAAATATAGGGGAGAATTTCGATTGTTTCTGGGGCAATCTTGTGCAGGCCGGTTGTTCGGAGTTCAGCAATTTCAGGGCTTTCAAGGCATGCATTCTTTGTTGTATCGCAACTTTCAAAAGTCTTGTTGTAGGCGAGGACATTTTCATTAAAGGCGACATCGGTTATGCCGTAGCTTTTTAGATAGCTATCAAGAGTTATGTATACTGTGCCGCCGTTAGTAGGATTATCAGGGGAGCTTGTGCCTCCGCCAAAGCCTGTTTTGGATTCCGATGATATTGGTATTAAGGGTAAACCGTCATCCCCCCTGTTTTTGGATGAAGAAGATATGGAACCTTCTGGAACGAGTATTATAGAGCTACTGGATTTCTCTACTGAGTCAAATTCAGATGGCTTATTCGCGGATTGGTTTGGTTCTTCAGCTGTCCCTGCAACTTTATCGGAGCATGCAAAAGCGCCAAACATCGCAAATGCGATTGTATAGACGGTTAAAATCTTTTTGAACAGCTTATTCATCTCCATTCTCCTTAATCTTTCGCGTGAGAGGGAATAACTGTAAATTTAATCTATAAACTTGATCGATGTTTTTGTCTCCGGCGGCAATGCTCACGATTTTGCGGCGGAATTCGTCGAGTTCCTTCACGATTTGTTCGTAAGAGTCCTTGGAAATACCCATGGTGATGCCGCTGAAATTGCGCTCGGTACGTGCAAGGTCGAGTGAACTTGCTGCAATTTTTGCCATTTCGCGGTGCATGTCGCGGATGGCGAGCTTGGTCGCTTCCGGGGATCCTTTGATGGAAGTTTCCGTTTGGACGAATGTGTTTTCGCCGGTCTTTTTGAGGAATCCCGCTTTAATCAAGAAATCGAGGGATTGCTTGATATCGTTGGCAGAGACATCCGTGTAGCATTTCTTGGCGAGTTCGCCCGGCGTGGCGCCTGGCATGAGCGGGGCCAGTTCCCTTAAGACGGGGTTTCTCCAGCTTTCGTAAAATTCAAATAAATCGCCTTCGATGACTCTGACTTTGTGAATCTTTGCAATGGAAAGCATTTCTTCATAGGCGGCTTTCTTTTTCACTTCGTCCGTTTCTTGCCCGAAGTTGACCATCGCCCTGAAGTAGTCCATTTCAAATCCGACGAGTCCCATGGCCTGACCGGTGCGCTCGACGCCGATGCGGCTCAGGTTGCTTTTCCCGTCGCAGACGACCTTCATGTACGATGAAGATGTAAAACCGGCGGCTTTGGAAAATTCGCGCCACGAGAAAACATGGCGAAGCTTTCTCTCTTCGTAGAAATCGCGCATGTACTGGCGGAAGTCGGAATATTCGATAATTGCTTTCATTTCATAGTAAATATAAACAGTTTTTTACGGAAAAACAATATCATTATGCAACGGCACTTTAGCAAAATGGCTTAAAATATACAATTTTTAATATTTGAAATTTAAATTTAACAGTATATGCAACATTTGGGGCGCTGTTCGAAGAACGTGTGATGAAAATTTTGTTTTTGAGAATAAACAAGGGAAATTGGACCACTTTTGAGGAAAAAGAGTATATTTTCCTAATATGAGTGTGTTTGGATTCTATACTGAAGTTAATCTTGGATGCGTCTGTATATTGATGCTCTTGTTGTATAGTATCAAAAAACTCCCAACGCCTTTGCTGAAATACCCTCTTTTCCAAAATTTGGTATTATGGCATATAGCCTATTTTGTTAGCGATTCTTTGTGGGCACTCGTAAACAATAGCGTAATTCCTAAAAATATATTCAGCGTGTTGACGGTAAATTTCCTGAATGCCGCAATTCTGCCTATGGTTATGTACAGCTGTTTTGTTTTTGCGGAAATTAGTACTCGGCCAGACATGACTCGCAAGCAAATTGAACATCTTCAGATGAATTTGCTTGTACCGATTTTTTTGCAGACCTTTGCATTGCTCATTTCGTTTATTGTGGCTCCGAGATTTTGGCTAGATGAAGATTTGGAACCTCGCGATCTGTATTACTTTATCCTTTCGTTTTTACCATTCCTCTACTTGATTATCGCGACAATTCGTGGGCTTATCCGTGCAAGCGATTTGCAGAATCGTCCGAATTTGCATACGTACCTGATTGTGGCTAGCTATACTCCTGGTGTGATGATTGCTGGCGGTGCGCAGATTTTTTTCGCACTCACGACTCCGATTTTCTGCTTCTGGTGTACGTTTATTATCTTGTTTGTTTATTTGCATTTGCAGAATCAGCTAATATCGACCGATTCGTTGACGATGTTGAACAACCGCAATCGTTTGCATAATTATTTATTGCAACAGCGCGAGGAAAAGGATTCCTTTGTGATAATGATTGATGTGGACCACTTTAAGCAAATCAACGATACTTATGGCCATGCCGAGGGGGACCGCGCACTAGTTCTTGTTTCGCAGGCGTTAAAGAAAGCGTGCGAGCGTTTGAATTTTTCGATGTTCCTTTGCCGCTATGGTGGCGATGAATTTTTGCTTATCGCACAGACTGATGTTCCGGATGAAGTGGTGAAGCAGATTAAGGATTGTCTGCAAGAAGAAATTTCAAGGCAAGATGATTCGCGCTCTTATACGATTGAGGCGAGCATGGGTTTTGCCCGTTGGGATGGACGTGCGGAAAGCTTCAAGGAAAGCATGGTCAACGCCGACAAAAAAATGTACGAAACAAAGCGCGCTGGGTAAAACTCTACTGTCTAAGTTCTTCCGACTAAGCTTTACCCACTAAGTTCTACCCAACTATTTATCCTTCTAACTTGTTTTTCAAGTAATGCTTTGCTGTGTACGCAAGGTACATGATATCGGCAAAGACAAGGGCAATCGCACATGCGACAAATACTTGCTGGTGCATGCCAAAGTGATTTGCCATGGCGCCTCCAACGAGAATTCCTGCGCCAATGCCGATGTCCCAACCGCTGAGGTATGTGCTGTTGGCTGTGCCGCGTTGGTCGTGGCGGGCGAGGTTTACGCACATGGTCTGGTAGCCGGGGAATATGAGCCCAAGGCTTGTGCCGATGAGGAATGCCGACAAGAAAAATGTAATGGGGCTATGGCAAAAGGCGAGAATGAAGTACGCGATGACGTTCAATGTCATCCCCGTGCCGACAAGGTGGACCAAATAACCGCGGTCAATGAGTCGCCCTGTCATGATGCGGTTCATGATGAGCCCGCTGGCGATGAGCGCATAAAACCAGCCTGTGCCGCTGATGCCGAGTTCGTTTGCATAAATGGCGATGTAGTTTGTTACAGGGCCGTAGGCAAATCCTACGAATATGAAGTTCGCGAATTGCGGAATGGCACGCGTGAGGAAGAATCTATCGAGTGAAAGCGGGGCGTGAGCCTTTTTCTCTTTGCGGGGGACGCGCAACGTCTGGACGAGAACAAGCCCGATGACGCAAAGTGCTGTGGAAATCGCAAAAACAATCCCGTCGCCGAATGCTTCGTAAAGAAACATACCGGTCATGGGACCGGTGGCGAAGGCCAAATTCACGCTGATCCCGAAATACCCGATGCCTTCGCCTCGGCGACTGGCGGGTAGTGCATCAATAGCCACCGTATTACTTGCTGTACTCGAAATGCCAAAGAACAGCCCGTGCGCAAAACGTATAACGGCTAAAATTGGCAATAGACCCACGGTCTTGTAGCCTAAAAAGCAAAGCGTGAATGCAAAAAATGTCCAAAAGTATAACGGCTTACGGCTGAGCGTATCCACGAGAAAGCCGGCAAACGGTCGGCAAGCGAGCGCGCCGATTGTATAGAGCGAAATGATGAAGCCCGCGGTTGCATTATCTGTTTGGAACTTTTCAATGATGTACAACGGGAGTATTGGCAATAATTGGTAAAAGCTGAAAAACAGGAGAAAGTTTGCGGCAGCACAAGTCGTAAAGTTTCGCGTCCAAAGAGGAGGCTTTGCTTCGCCTCCTGCAATTCCGCTCCCAATAGCTGTTGCGTTTTCGTTAGACATATACTCTTCCCTCACTTCAAAACTACATTTTCCCTATCATGGGACGCATCTCAAGAAACAAATAATATAAACAATTGAACATTGTCATTCTGGAGACCGAAGGCCGATAGAATCCAATGCGATAAAGATCTTGACTGGGTTCTTCTGCGTTACCGGGTTCAGAATGACGTCATTCCTGAACCTCATCGCTCTTAGCAGCGGAGCTACAGCTTACTTTCTTTCGAGCGCGACGAGCGTTTCGAGGTGCGGAGTGCCCGGGAAAAGGTCGAGTGGCAACACTTCCTTGACGCGGTAGCCAAAACGCTCCCATTCGGCAAGTGCTGCCGGGATTTCGTCGGTGCCGCAGAAAATGTGCAACACGCGCACAGGCTTGCGCATCGCGAGAGCCCGGATGACGCCCGGTTCGGTTCCCTTGCGCGGCGGGTCCAAAAGGATGCGTTCCGGTTCACCAGGGATCGGCCGCGGAAGTCGCATTTGCACAAACGTCTCGTCGATCTTTCCGGCGATGAACTTGTAGTTCTTCTTCAAGAATCTTGCGGAGGCCTTCGCACAATCGATGGACGGGCCTTCCCATTCCACACCGAGCACGGACTTGGCGGCTTCGCCGAGGGCAAAGCTGAAAAGGCCGTAACCGCAGTATAGGTCCAAGAAATGGTCGCCCTTTTCGAGGCCGAGCAAGCGGCTTGCGGACTTGATGAGGTTGTGGATCTGGCTTTCGTTAATTTGGCTGAAACCCGTTACCGGGTACTTGAGCCTGAAATGGCCGAGATCGAGAGAAAGTTCACGCGGACCGTAAAGTTGCTTGAAGTTCAAAACGTCTGTTGGGCGCTTTGCTTCGAGGTAGTAATTCGATTCTGTAGTATCGACGTAAGTGTGTGCAGCAGTGACGTGGTACGGGCTCTGTTGCAGAACTTCGGAAATCTGCTTGAGCTTGCGGACAATGCTGGCGTCGAGCTTTTTCACATTGAAAATCACAACGCGGTACTTGTATGTGCCGCGGATGATGATCCAGTTGAGTGCATAAGCGAGCGGCTTGTATGCTGGCGTAATGAGTTTGTCGAACAGCAAACGGTAAATGGCGTTGTGCTCTTCGGGTTCGAGAATGCTATCGTATTCGTTAAAACGGAGGTCGCCCGGTTTCATTTCGACTTGGCGCTTGGATGTCGTGCGGTAATTGCGCGGCATTGGGCTTGCAACGATAGGCTGCGGGCCGCGGGCAAGGCGGTTGACTTCCCAAAATTCGCGGATGGCGGCATTTTTGACCTTGAGCTCTTCTTTGTATTCAAGCGGAGCGAGCGTCTCACCGTAAGCGGAATCGGATTCCTTAGTGTAATTCGGGAGGTTGTGGGCGATGGCTTGTTCAAAAAACATGTAATCCTCTTTTTATCAACTCCAAATTTAAAAAGTTCCCGGAAAGTTTAAAGTGGATATTTATATTACGTTCCTTTTTTGAAATAACCAATGACTGATAACTTTTTTTTAGACGTGTTGTTTTTATACATTTATAAAGATGTGTTAATGGGATGTTTTTTTTCAAGAGGGGGATTTCTTATGAAACTTGCCAAATCCTTTATCCCATTTGCCGTTCTCTCGGCATTGATGTTGGTCGCATGTGGCGACGATGGCTCAACCAACGCGAGTGGCCTCCCTGATGATGACCAGCCGAAATCGAGCGCGAAAGTCAAAAGCTCTTCGTCTAGTAAAGGTAAAAGTTCGTCCTCTGGCAAGTCCTCCTCGAGTAGCGGAATCAAAGAGTCCAGTAGCTCTGAAGAACTTCAGGAACCCCAAATTACGGTAAAAGAAAAGTGCACTCAGCGTGGTGCTTGCGAAGCAATGGAAAAGAATGATGTGAGTACTTGGCATTTTTCCCGCAAGGATGATTTGGGGGGTGAAGCTGAGTATACTTACAAAGTAGATGGACGTGATTTGATTGTGACTATCAAGAACGCGGATGGCACGACTGACTCCAAAACTTATTCCATGTACAATATGGAATCCGAAGCCGGTGTGGAAATGGCTTTCGAGGCTGCCAAGTCCACTTGCAAGGACGGTGGCGGAAACGACAATGTGGTTAAGACTTGTGTGAATGACACGACTTGGCGTTTGCCTAAGTGTACCGAAGAACGTGAAGGAATGGAGGGCAAGGATTCTACAGGTAAAGATGTGATATGCCAGAATGCTGGATGGCATAATAAAATTGTGTATGGTTCGCTGACGGATGAACGCGATGGTCAGGTGTATAAAACGGTGAAAATTGGTAAACAGTGGTGGATGGCCCAAAATCTGAATTTTAAATACAAAGATCCGGATTCAAATTTTGTACTTGGAAATCATTGCGTTAGTGATTCGCTTTGTGATAAATATGGGCGTTTGTATTCGTGGAGTGCTGCTGTTGATTCGGCTGGTTTTTATTCTTCAGATGCTTTACATTGTGGATATTATGTGATGGAGTCGAACTGTGGTAAGAAGAATAATAATTCGCGAGTTCGAGGCGTTTGCCCGGAAGGTTGGCATTTGCCGACTTACAATGAGTATGAAACGTTGTTTCGTTATGTTGGGGGAATGTCTGTTGCCGGCAAAATGCTCAAATCGACCAGTGGCTGGGAGGAAGGAAAAACTGGAATAGATGAATATGGCTTTTCGGCCCTTCCTGGTGGTGGGGCAACGTCCTCGGTTGGTGTCGGTGCACAATTTTGGACTTCGACGGAACATTATACTACTTACAATGGAAGTGCGAGATATGTGTATTTTGACGGATTATATGATAAAGCAGATGAATATTACATCGAAAAATACAAGGGAAATTTTGTCCGCTGCATCAAGGACGATGATTAATGAGTAAAAAAAAGACCCTTCAAAAGAAGGGTTGGTACAAAAAAAGACCTCTCCGAAGAGAGGTCTAAGAGCGGCGGACCGGGATCGAACCGGCAACCATTAGCTTGGAAGGCTAAGGCTCTACCATTGAGCTACCGCCGCGAGCGTGAACAATTATACAAAAATATTGCAGTTTTTAAAGGGGTTATAAAAAAAGTTGTTGGAAAAATATGAAAAAAATTCTAAATTTACGCTCGCATAAACAAAAACAATCATATCGAGGTAGCATACTTGTTC